>JAESFW010000190.1_pt1 | contig 87880 bp, 75 predicted proteins | sample 9269481 | NCBI WGS metagenome assembly JAESFW01 (sample SAMN14515350, study PRJNA621654) | algae metagenome | isolation source: Lyngbya sp. HA4199-MV5 and co-occurring heterotrophs from soil with... | place: USA: Ahupuaa O Kahana State Park, Hawaii | collected 2009-07-21 | reverse complement strand
CTGGTGGTCTCGGCCATGCCGGCGGCCATCTACCGCAGCATCATGAAGGCGCTGGACGCCTGGGACTACCTGCAGAAGACGACCTTCGAGGAGGCCGATTTCATCGAGACCTTCCTCGACATCCTGCGCACCACGCAGGCGGCCACTCCGGCCGCTGCCGCCGCGGCACCCGGCGATGCGCTGGTGCTGGACCCGCTGTGGCAGCGCAGCCCCACCTGGCGTGGCGAACGCATCAACCTGCCGCTCACGGCGCAGCGCATCCTGGCCACGCTGCACCAGCGCAGCGGCGAGGTGGTCTCCTACGACGAGCTGTTCGAGGTGGTCAAGAGCGGGCGCAACCGCGACAACGTGCGCAAGCACGTGAGCACCATCCGCGAGGCGCTGCGCGAGGTGGATCCGGGCTTCGAGGGCATTGAAAACGTGCCCATGCGCGGTTTCCGCTGGGTGGCGAAATGAGACACCCCCCTGAGCGGCTGCGCCGCTTCCCCCCGCTCTCGCATTGCTGCGCAATGCGGGCAGGGGGACGCCGCCAGCGCGACGGGGCGGCCCTTGCGCGGCGGCCCTGGCCTGGGCCGCGCCAGTTTCATCCGCTGCGTGCGGCGTTTTGCACGGTGGAAAATTGAAATGAAGCGCCTGCTGCGCCCCGGCCTGGAGATGCCCCGGCTTGAGATGCCGCGCCTGGGCCTGCCGGCGTTTCGCCTGCGCATCCTCGTGCGCAGCGTGTTCATTCTGCTGGCCGTGGCCACGGTGGCGCTCAGCATGGTGCTGCTGCGCGAGGAGAAGGAGCGCGCCTGGCAAAGCTACCAGCACGGCTTTCAGCGCAGCCAGGCCGAGGTGATGGCGCGGCTGCGCCACCCCTCGGGGCAACTGGCGCTGCTCAATTCGGCCAGCCTGGGCCAGGGCGCCACGCCGCTGGCTCCCTTGCTGCTGCCCTACTCGGCCATCGATTTCGACGACCAGAACAAGGCCCAGCAGGCGGTAGAGATGGCGGGCTGCTCGGTGCAGTACCCCGATGGCGCCTCGGTCTGCGCGGCCATCGGCAACAACCCATATGCGGGCGGTTTCATCTACCTCGTGGGCAGCTTCTATGCCGGTGAGCTGGCGGGCCGCGAGCGCGGCGCGCTGGACCTGGCGGCTGTGCACCGCGCGCGCGTGACGCTGGACATGCGCGGCACCACCAGCCGCTGGGTGGCGCCCTTCGAGGCCATGGCGCCGGCATCGGGCACGGCCGCCGGCACCCTGCCCGGCGCGCGCGGGCGGTTGACTGGTTTCGTGGACGCGGGCGGCGACCTGCTCGACGCCCGTGCGCGCCCGGTGCGCGATTTCCGCGGCTGGCTCTGGCAGAACGGCCAATGCCGCGACCTGGCAGGCGCGGTGCCCGACTGCCAGCGCCGAACCTTCTATTCCATCCGCCTGCCGGTGGAGCTGTTCCGCGAAGCCCTGTTCCGCAAGGACCAGCGCCTGGTCTGGCCGCCCGAGGACCTGGGCAGCATGCGCGTGCGCGTGGAAATGCAGGCACCCGGCGAGGGCCCATCCCTGTTCGACAGCAACGCTCCCGGCGCGCAGCCCAGTGCATCGCTCACGGACGTGACGCGCAGCCTGCTGCCCGGCGAGAAGGTGCAGGTGCGCAAGATGGGCGAGGGCGAAGAGCGTGCGCTCACCTTCAAGGGCACGGAGCTGCAGGCAGAGCCCTCGTCGCCCTGGCTGATCCGCCTGGTGAGCTGGCTGCCGCTGGACGCGCCCGATGCGCGCGCCACGCCTTCGGGCCTGGACATCCTCGACACCCCCACGGGCAACTACGTGGTCACCTTCACCGGCAACCTGCGCGGGCTGGAACAGGGCCTGGCCGCCGTGGCCACGCGCATGTCCTGGTACCTGGGCGCCATGCTGACCGCGATCGCGCTGGCCTGGCTGATCGTCGAGGTCGGTCTGCTGCGCCGCGTGACCGCCCTCACCCGCCGCGCGGCCGCCGTGTCCTACAACGTGCAGGACGGGCACATCGGCCCGCGCCTGGGTGACCTGGACGTATCAGACCTGCGCGGCTCGGACGAGCTGGGCATTCTCGCGGGCGGCCTGGCCGACCTGCTGCAGCGCGTGAAGGACGATATCCAGCGTGAACAACTGCGCGCCCAGCAGGAGCGCGACATGTGGCACGCCGTGGGCCACGAGATCATGTCGCCGCTGCAGTCGCTGATGGTGCTGCACGGCGGGCCCGGCGACCCGGGGCACCGCTATGTGCAGCGCATGCAGCAGGCCGTGCATGTGCTCTATGGCACGGCCTCGCCGGCCGAGGCACTGCAGGCGGCCGATGTGCCCCAGGGCCGGCTGGACCTGGACGCCTTTTTGCGCCACGTGGCGGACAACGCGCACTTCGCGGGCATCGCCCAGGTGGTGTACGAGGAGGGCAACACCCCCGTGGTGGTGCGCGCCGATGAGTTCGCGCTGGAGGATGTGGTGACCCACATCCTGCGCAATGCCGACCGCTACCGCCCTGCGGGCACGGCCATCACGCTCACGCTCACGGCGTCGGAATCCACGGCCAGCGCCACGCTGCACAACGTGGGGGCCACGATTGCCGAAGACCTGCTGGAGCGCATCTTCGAGCTCGGGGTGTCAGACCCCGACCTGCCCACGCCCGTGGGCGAGGGCGAACACCGGGGCCAGGGCCTGTTCGTGGCCAAGACCTACATGGCCAAGATGGGCGGCACCATCAATGCGCGCAATACGGCCGACGGGGTGGCGTTCATCCTGACTTTCCAGCGGCTGGGCTGAACCACGGGGGACAGGGCTTCGGCACCGGGGCGGACGGTGCCGTTCGGCGCTGTCCGACAGTGCGCGGGGGGATGCGGGGCTACGCTGCCTCCATACCGTTCGCACCCTTGCAGGGGTGCTTTCCCCCTACCGATCGCGCTAGTCGCAAGGAGCCTTTTCCATGAAACGCTTTGCCTTTGCCGCCCCCGTCCTCACGGCCACCCTGCTGGCCCTGTCCACCGCTGCCATGGCCCAGGTGCCGGCCAGCGATGCCCGGGCCCGCTACGAGCAGGAACGCCAGAAGTGCCACACCAACAACACCCAGGACAGCCTGGCCACCTGCCTGCGCGAGGCCACCAATGCGCTGGATGCCTCGCGCAAGGGCCAGCTGAGCGACCCCGGCCCGATCGCCGCCGCCAACGGCACCGACCGCTGCAATGCCTTCCAGAGCGCGCAGGAGCGTTCGGAATGCGTGCGCCGCGTCGAGAGCAGTGCCGTGAGCGGCTCGGTGGCCGGCGGCGGTGTGCTGCGCGAGTCCACGACCACCACCATCATCGTCCCAGCGCAGTGAGCGCGACGGTTGAAACTGGCACACGCGAGGCCAGTGCTCCCGCGCAAGGGCCGCCCCGCCGCGAGGGCGGCGTATCCAGCACTGGCGCTGGGAGCGTCCCCCTGTAGGGGGAAGGCGCGAAGCGACTCAGGGGGTTACTTAAGTTCTACGCGCATGGCGTCGATGACGCCCTTGTAGTCGGGCTTGCCGAAGATGGCGCTGCCTGCCACGAAGGTGTCGGCCCCCGCATCCGCCACCCGGCGGATGTTGTCCGTCTTGATACCGCCGTCGACTTCCAGGCGGATGTCCTTGCCCGAGGCGTCGATGCGTCGGCGCACGTCCTCGATCTTGCGCAGGGCCGAATCGATGAAGCTCTGGCCACCGAAGCCGGGGTTCACGCTCATGATGAGGATCAGGTCGATGTCGTCGATCACCCAGTCCAGCACATCCAGGGGCTGGGCCGGATTGAACACCAGTCCGGGCTTGACGCCCTTGCTGCGGATGGCCTGGATGCTGCGGTGCACATGGGCCGAGGCATCGGGGTGGAAGCTGATGTAGTCGGCGCCGGCATCGGCAAAGGCGGCGGCCAGGGCGTCCACGGGCTCGATCATCAGGTGCACATCCACCGGAACGGCGGTTCCATCGGCGGTCTTAGCGTGCGGCTTGAGCGCCTGGCACACCATGGGGCCGAAAGTGAGGTTGGGCACGTAGTGGTTGTCCATCACGTCGAAGTGGATCCAGTCCGCTCCGGCGGCAATGACGTTGCGCACTTCTTCGCCCAGGCGGGCAAAATCGGCGGAGAGGATCGAGGGGGCTATGCGGAAAGGTCGGCTCATGCACCGATTGTCGCAGTTACCATTCGCCCATGCCAAAGTACCAGTTTGACGTGCAGGTGCAGCCCGAGTACCTGCCGGAGCAATCCGCGCCGGAGACGGGGGTGTTCAGCTTCGCCTACACCATCACCATCACCAACGCCGGGGAGGCCCCTGCGCAGCTGATCTCGCGCCACTGGATCATCAGCGACTCGCGCGGCCACACCGAGGAGGTCAAAGGCCTGGGCGTGGTGGGCCACCAGCCCCTGCTCAAGCCGGGTGAGTCGTTCCAGTACACCAGCGGCTGCCGGCTGCGCACGGCCAGCGGCACCATGCATGGCACCTTCCACTGCGTGGGTGAGGAGGGTGAGCCCTTCGACACCCCGATCGACCTGTTCATGCTGGAGGCCATCCAGCAGGGCCCCTCGGGCCAGCCGCTGTCGGGCCGGGTGCTGCATTGAGCCGCACGCCCGACCTGGCCAGCATCCTGGCGCAACTGGACCCGGCCGCCGACACGGCCCAGCGCCACCTGTGGCTGATCGGCCTGCTCGGCTGGGTGCGCGGCAAGCGCGACTCCGTGCCGGGCGCCATCGCACGGCTGCAGCTCTTTCTGGACGCGGCCGAGGCCCGCCCCGAGGTGCAGGCCAGGCTCCAGGCCTGGTGGGCGGCGCTGGTGGACACGGTGGACATCACCACCTTGCTGGCCGACTTCGGCTTTGCGCCGCGCACGGCGCTGGCCAGCGAGGTGGCCGAGCGCCTGCGCACCAAGCTGCTTCCGGCCAGCCCCGAGACCATCGATGCGTCGGAACTGTTCATGCTGGCCCTGCCCGGGGAGTTCGATGCGCAGTGGGTGGCGGCGCTCGAGGAAGCCCAGCTCGCGCGCCTGGTGCGTCTGCTGGCTCCCACGGACACGGGCGGCGCCTCGCGCTGGCACAAGGCGCTGCTCGATGCCATCACCTACTGCGCGGGGCAGATCCTCTCGACCGGCTTTGCGCCCGAACTGCGCCTGCGCATGAGCGAGGCGGCGCGCGAGTCCCAGCCCTTCCACGCGCTGATCCACGACGTGGAAAGCCTGCGTGTGGAGGTACTGCATGGCCTGCGCACACCCGAGCGGCTCGACGCCGCGGTGCAGCGCCTGCGCGATCGCCTGGAGGCCTGCCGCGCCGCGGCCGCCACGGTCTACACGCATTTCGAGGACAACGGCATCTCGGTGGGCCTGGTGTTCCGCCTGCGCCAGCTGCGCGAGCGCATCCTGCGCGTGCGCCTGCTGCTCGACTGCCTGCTGTCGCCCCAGCCCGCGCTGACGGCCGCCAGGCTCATGGCCAGCCTGGTGCTGGTGGGGCAGGAGCGGCGCAGCCTGCGCGCGCTGTTCGCCTCCAACTCGTCGCTGCTCGCGGCCAAGGTGGCCGAGCGCAGCGCCGAGACGGGCGAGCACTACATCACCCGCACGGGCGCCGAGTACCGCTCCATGGTGCAGAAGGCCGCGGGCGGCGGGGCCCTGATGGCCTTCACCACGCTGGCCAAGTTCGGCCTGTATGCGTTGGCGCTGTCGGCCTTCTGGGGTGGCTTCTGGGCCGGCGTGAACTACGCCGTGACCTTCGTGCTGATCCAGCTGCTGCACCTCACGGTGGCCACCAAGCAGCCCGCGATGACGGCACCGGCCATGGCGGCCAAGCTCAAGGAGCTCGGGGCCAGCGATGCCATCGAGTCCTTCGTGGACGAGATCACGCACCTGGTGCGGTCGCAGGTGGCGGCCGTGCTGGGCAACGTGCTGGTGGTGTTTCCAGCCGTGCTGGCGCTGGCCTGGCTGATCGCCCAGGCCACCGGCGCACCGGCCATCACGCACCGGCAGGCCGAGCATGTGTTCGAGTCGCTGCACCTGCTCGGGCCCTCGCTGTTCTTCGCCGCTTTCACCGGGGTGCTGCTGTTCGTGGCCAGCATCATCGCGGGCTGGACCGAGAACTGGTTCGTGCTGCACCGGCTCGATTCGGCCATGCACTACAACCCGCGCATCACAGGCCTGCTGGGCCAGGCCCGTGCGGCGCGCTGGGCCCAGTTCCTGCGCGAGAACATCTCGGGCTTTGCGGCCAACATCTCACTGGGCTTCATGCTCGGCCTGGTGCCCGCGATCGCGGGCTTCTTCGGCCTGGGGCTGGATGTGCGCCATGTGACCCTGTCCACCGGGCAGATCGGCGCAGCCCTGGCCTCGCTGGGCCTGCCCACACTGCACATGCCTGCCTTCTGGTGGGCCGTGGCGGCCATTCCGTTGATCGGTGCACTCAACGTCACGGTGAGCTTCTACCTCGCGTTCAGCGTGGCACTGCGTGCGCAGAACGTGAGCGGCGTGGACCGCTCGCGCATCTACGCCGCCATCCGCCAGCGGCTGCGCTCGGCCCCCTTGAGCTTCTTCATGCCGGGGCGGGGACGTTCGGCAACCGGCTGAAACACACGGACACAGGGCGCCCACAGCTTCTTACAAAGCTCGAAACTGTCCTACAAGAAGCCGCGGCAGCGGCAGTTAAATTAGGCGCACCCTGGCAGACCACGGTGCTTCGGCAAAACCGAAGCGGATCCTGTGGCCTTTGCCGGGTACGTTAAGGTAACGGCGCACCAGCGGCGCTCCGCTGGGCCATGGCTGTGCACCACGCCGCGCCGCACGGATGTGATCTGGCCGGTAGCGCACGGCATGCCACCACCTTCGCCGTGGCGCCATGCCGCACAAGAATCAACCCGCGGGTGCCTCCGGTGCCCGCGCCATGCAGGGGTCACATGACATGAATGAAATCCTGAGCTTCTGGGCGCAATGGCTGCGCCCCTCGGCCGGGCTCCCCACGGTGCAATGGTCCCTGCTGCTGGCCGTGGCCGCGGTGGCGGGCTACCTGTGCCAGCGCCACACGGGCCTGCCCAAGGTGGTGGGCTACTCGCTGGTGGGCACGGCCGCGGGCCTGGCCGGCTTCAGCGGCGCGCTGTGGCCGCTGCAGGGCATCGGCCTGTTCCTGCTGGAGCTGGGCATTGCGCTGGTGCTGTTCGAATGCGGCGGGCGCATTCCGCTGCGCTGGTTCCGCCACAACCCCATGGTGCTGGTGCAGAGCATCGCCGAGTCGGTGCTGACCTATTTCGCCGTGTACTGGGTGCTGGTCTGGCTCAACCAGCCCACGCAGGTCGCAGGCCCCCTGGCCCTGGTGGCGCTGGCGGCTTCGCCGGCCGTGCTCACCCGCGTGGTGGCCGACACGCGGGCCGCCGGACCGGTGACGGAGCGCGCCATCGTGCTCGCCACCCTGTCCACCCTGTACGCACTGACCCTGGGCAGCGCCCGGGCCGAGCAGATCAACCGCCAGAGCCTGACGCTCATCGACACCATGTACCCGGTGATCGTGGTGCTCGGCGTCTCGGTGGTGGTGGCGGCTGCGCTGGCGCTGGTGATGCGCATGGCACTGCGCTTCATGAGCCCCACGAGCGAGAACACCTCCATGCTGCTGCTGGCGCTGATCGCGGCCGGCACGGCCGTGGCCGCGCACATGGGCGGCTCGGCCCCGCTGGCCGCGCTGCTGGGCGGCATCCTGCTCAAGCAGGTCAACCCGCGCCCCTGGGCCTGGCCCCGGCAACTGGGCAATGCGTCCTCGCTGCTCACCATGCTGATGTTCGTGCTGGTCTCCACCGTGGCCGCGCAGGCCGACTGGAGCGGCCCGGTAGCCGGTGTGGTGCTGGCCCTGATCGCCGTGCGCCTGGTGGCCAAGGTGCTGGGCGTGGCACTGGGCAACGTGGGCAGCGGCGCGAGCTGGCGCCAGGCCCTGTGGGTGGGCGGCGCGATGACGCCCATGTCCTCCATCGCGCTGCTGATTGCCTCGCAGTTCGTGGTGGCATCGCCGTCCACCGGCCATCTGATCGCCCGCGTGGCGCTGCCCGCCATCCTGCTCATGGAGGTGCTGGGCGCCGTGATCGCCACCGTGGCCATCTACCGTGCGGGCGAAAGCTCGAAACCCTGGGCACCACTGTCGGGTAACGCCGCCAGCAGCAACGGAGACACCGCGTGAGCCTCGAAGCCTTCAACCATTCCGAACCGCTGACCTTGGGCGTCGAGCTGGAACTGCAGCTCGTCAACACCAACGACTACGACCTCGCGCCCTATGCCGAGGACATGCTGCGCCTGATGCACAAGACCCCGCTGCCCGGCAGCGTGGTGCCCGAGATGACGAACAGCATGATCGAAGTCTCCACCGGCATCTGCCACTCGGCCAGCGAGGTGCTGGGCCAGCTCACGCCGATCCGCGATGCGCTGGTGAAAAGCGCCGACAAGCTCAACATCGCCGTGGTGGGGGGCGGCACGCACCCCTTCCAGCAGTGGCACGAGCGGCGCATCTACGACAAGCCGCGCTTTCGCGAGCTGTCGGAGCTGTACGGCTACCTGTCCAAGCAATTCACCATCTTTGGCCAGCACGTGCACATCGGCTGCCCCGATGCGAATGCCGCACTGCTCATGCTGCACCGCATGTCGCGCTACATCCCGCACTTCATCGCGCTGTCGGCGTCGAGCCCCTATGTGCAGGGGCAGGACACGGCCTTCGACTCGGCGCGGCTGAACTCGGTGTTCGCCTTCCCGCTCTCGGGCCGCGCGCCGTTCGCGCTGACCTGGGAGGACTTCACGGCCTACTTCGACAAGATGACGCGCACCGGCGTGGTCAAGAGCATGAAGGACTTCTACTGGGACATCCGCCCCAAGCCCGAGTTCGGCACCATCGAGATCCGCGTGTTCGACACGCCGCTGACCATCGAGCGTGCCGCCGCGCTGGCGGGCTATGTGCAGTCGCTGGGTGCCTGGTTCCTCGCGGACCAGCCGTTCATGCCTGAAGAGGACGATTACCTGGTCTACACCTACAACCGCTTCCAGGCCTGCCGCTTCGGCATGGATGCCGTGTACGTGGACCCCTCCACCGGCGACCACATGCCGCTGCGCGAGCACATCATGATGACCATGGACAAGATCGCCAGCCATGCCGCCATGCAGGGCGCGGCCAATGCCATGCACATGCTGCGCACCGAGACCGAGGCCGGCCAGAACGACGCACGCTGGCTGCGCGAACGCCAGCGCGAGGAGCAGCTGCTGGCCGAGGTCAGCCGCCAGGCGGCGCAGCGCTTTCGCGGCGCGCCGGCCTGATCTTTTACTTGCAGTTAAGAGCGGGTTAACTTCCCGCCCGCGCGCCAGGAACCTGTGACTTCATGATGGTGCCATGCACCGCAGCAACCGACTGCGGGCTTCCCCACCCGGGGAAACACCACCAGGAGACAGGACCATGACCATCCCCCTTCGCCCACGCGGAGCACTGACGGCGCTGGCCGCCGCCACGTTCGCCCTGGGCCTTGCCGCCCCGTTCACCGCATCCGCCCAGGCCTGGCCCGGCAAGCCCATCAGCCTGGTCGTTCCCTTCCCGCCCGGCGGCAGCTCCGACGTGCTGGCCCGCGCGCTGACGGACCGGCTCGGCCAGGCCCTGGGCCAGCCCGTGATCGTGGAGAGCCGGCCGGGTGCCGGTGCCACGCTGGGTGCGGACTATGTGTCCAAGGCCAAGGCGGACGGCCACACCCTGCTCATGGGTGCGGTGCACCACACCATTGCCACCAGCGTGTACCGCAAGCTGCCCTACGATTTCGAAAAGAGCTTCGCGCCCATCACCACGGTGGCGCTGGTGCCCAATGTGCTGGTGGTGAATGCCAAGTCCACTGCCACCGATGTGAAGGGCGTCATCGCCCTGGCCAAGGCCGCGCCGGGCAAGTTCTCGTACGGCTCCAACGGCAACGGCACGGTGCAGCACCTGATCGGCACGCAGTTCGCAAGCCTGGCCGGCGCGGACCTGCTGCACGTGCCCTACAAGGGCAGTGCGCCGCTGACCACCGACCTGCTGGGCGGCCAGATCGACGTGTCGTTCGACACCCTGACCCCGGTGCTGCAGCACATCAAGGCGGGCAAGCTGCGCGCCGTGGCTGTGACCACGGGCAAGCGCTCCACCACCCTGCCCGAAGTGCCCACGCTTGCGGAGTCGGGCATGAAGGACTTCGACCAGGGCACCTGGTTCGGCATCCTGGCACCGGCCGGCACGCCCAAGGAAGTGGTCACGCGGCTGAACACCGAGCTCGTGAAGATCATCCAGTCGCCCGACTTCAGGAAGCGCATGGAGGAGATCGGCGCCGAGCCCATCGGCAACACGCCCACCGAGATGGAAGCACAGATCCGCAACGACACGGCCAAGTACGCCCGACTGGTGAAGGAGGCGAAGGTCGCGATCGATTGAGAACGTGTCTACGGTCTTTTCGCGGCCCTGAAAAGACCGTAAACACGTTCTGAGGCGCACGGGAGCCGGGCGCCTTGCCGCATCCACCGCACAGGGTGGCAGGCCCTCACAGGGCCAGCCCCCTGTTTCACTCGATGAGGATCGCGCGGAAGTCGTTGACGTTGGTGAGCGTGGGCCCGGTCACCAGGGCATCGCCCAGGGCCCCGAAGAAGCCATGGCCATCGTTGTCGTCCAGCCTGTCGCGGGCGTTCATGCCCAAGGCGCGCGCGCGCGCGAGCGTATCGGGCGAGAGCGTGGCGCCAGCGATCTCCTCCTGGCCGTCCACCCCGTCGGTGTCGCCGGCCAGGGCGTGGATGCCGGGTTCACCATCGAGGGCCAGCGCCAGGGCGAGCAGGAACTCCACATTGCGCCCGCCACGCCCCTGGCCGCGCAGGGTCACGGTGGTCTCGCCGCCCGAGAGCAGCACACAGGGCGTGGCCAACGGCTGTCCGCGCCGCGCCACCTGCAGCGCGATACCCGCATGCACCTTGGCCACGTCACGCGACTCGCCTTCGATGGCATCGCCCAGGATATGGGCCTGCCAGCCGGCCTCGCGTGCCACCGTGGCTGCGGCCTCCAATGCCATCTGCGGCGTGCAGACAAAGTGGGTCTCGATGGGGGGAAGGTCTGCATCGCCGGCCTTGGCGGTCTCGCCTGCGCCGCTGGCCAGCAGCTCGAAGGCGGCTGGCGGCACCGCGATGCCGTAGCGGCGCACGACGGCCAGTGCATCGGCGCAGGTACTCGGGTCCGGCACAGTGGGGCCGGAAGCAATGTCCACCGGATCGTCGCCCGGCACGTCCGAGAGCAGCAGGTTCACCACGCGTGCCGGTGCGCAGGCACGCGCCAGCCGCCCACCCTGGATGGCCGAGAGGTGGCGCCGCACGCAGTTCATCTCGGCAATGCTGGCGCCGCTGGCCAACAGGCTGCGGTGGATGGCCTGCAGGTCGGCCAGCGTGATGCCCGGCAAGGCCAGTGGCAGCAGCGCGGAGCCGCCACCGGAGATCAGGCACAGCACCAGGTCCTCAGCCGTGAGGCCGGTGACCTGGGCCAGCATGCGGCGCGCGGCGGCCTCGCCCGCTGCGTCGGGCACGGGGTGCGCGGCTTCGAGGATCGCTATGCGCTCGCACGGCACAGCGTGGCCATAGCGTGTGACGACCAGGCCCGACAGCGGGCCGGGCCAGTGGTCCTCCACCGCACGTGCCATGGCCGCCGAGGCCTTGCCCGCGCCGATGACCACCAGCCGCCCGCGGGGTGGGGCGGGCAGGTGCGGCGGCACGCACAGCGCCGGCTGGGCGGCGGCCACCGCGGCCGCAAACATGCGGCGCAGCAGCGCCTGTGGGGGTTCCCCGGTCATCGTCGTACTCCCATCGCGGCGGCGTGCTGCCGCCCCTTGTCACGAGCCTTGTCACGCGGCCTTGCGTTCAGGCTGTGCCGCCAGGTGCGCGCAGACAGCGGCCGTCACCTGGGCCGTGGTCGCCGTGCCGCCCAGGTCGCGGGTGTGCAAGGCCGGGTCGGCCGTCACGGCTTCCACGGCCGCCATCACCCGCCGGGCCGCGGCCTGCTCACCCAGGTGCTCGAGCAGCATCACCACCGACCAGAAGGTGCCCACCGGGTTGGCCAGGCCCTGGCCCATGATGTCGAAGGCCGAGCCGTGGATGGGCTCGAACATGGAGGGGTAGCGGCGCTCGGGGTCGATGTTGCCCGTGGGCGCGATGCCCAGGCTGCCGGCCAGCGCGGCGGCCAGGTCGCTCAGGATGTCGGCATGCAGGTTGGTGGCGACGATGGTGTCCAGCGTGGCCGGGCGGTTGACCATGCGCGCCGTGGCGGCGTCGACCAGTTCCTTGTCCCACTTCACGTCGGGGAACTCCTGGGCGATCTGCACCGCGATCTCGTCCCACATCACCATGGCATGGCGCTGGGCGTTGCTCTTGGTGACCACGGTGAGCAGCTTGCGCGGCCGCGACTGGGCCAGGCGGAAGGCAAAGCGCATGATGCGCTCGACCCCGGCGCGCGTCATCATCGACACGTCGGTGGCCGCCTCGATGGGATGGCCCTGGTGCACGCGCCCGCCGACGCCGGCGTACTCGCCCTCGGAGTTCTCGCGCACGATGACCCAATCGAGGTCGCGCGGGCCGCAGCGCTTGAGCGGGCCATCGATGCCCGGCAGGATGCGCGTGGGCCGCACGTTGGCGTACTGATCGAAGCCCTGGCAGATCTTCAGGCGCAGGCCCCAGAGCGTGATGTGGTCGGGGATGTGCGGGTCGCCGGCCGAGCCGAACAGGATGGCGTCCTTGCCGCGCAGAGCGTCCAGGCCGTCGGCGGGCATCATCACGCCGTGGGCGCGGTAGTAGTCGCCGCCCCAGCCGAAGTCCTCGAACTCGAAGCGGAAGGCCGATTGCGTGGCCGCCAGGGCCTGCAGCACCTGCTGGCCGGCGGGCACGACCTCCTTGCCGATGCCGTCGCCGGGAATGGTGGCGATCTGGTATGTCTTCATGGCGTGTCTCCGTGCATGGTTTCAATGGATGGAGCGACTGTAGGAACTCGACAACCCTTCTGCACACCCTTACATTCAAACCACCGTTAACCTGAATTCAACAGTGGAGCTTCCATGGGCAAGGGAATCCAGCCGGCCGACCTGGGCTTCTTCTCGGCACTGGCCAGCGCCGGCAGCCTGAGCGCCGCCGCGCGCGAGATGGGCATCACCACGCCCGCCGTGAGCAAACACCTGGCGCTGATGGAAGCCCGCCTGGGCGTGGCACTGGTGAACCGAACCACGCGGCGCATGGGCCTCACGCCCGAGGGCGAGCTCTACCTGCAGAACGCCCGGCGCATCCTGGCCGAGATCGATGGCATGGAAGAGCTGCTCGGCGTGTCCAAGGCCGTGCCCAAGGGCCTGTTGCGCGTGAACGCCACGCTGGGTTTTGGCCGCAGCCATGTGGCGCCGCTGATCTCGAAGTTCGTGCGCAAGTACCCGGAGCTGGAGGTGCAGCTGCAACTGTCGGTCAACCCGCCCGCGCTGACCGAGGACTCGTTCGACGTCTGCATCCGCTTCGGCGCACCGCCCGACGCGCGCGTGATCGCCCGGCACCTGGCGCCCAACCGCCGGTTGCTGTGCGCATCGCCCGCCTACCTGTCACGCCATGGCATCCCCAAAGTGCCCAACGACCTCACCAAACACAACTGCATCGGCATCCGCCAGGGCGAGGAGGCCTTTGGCGTGTGGCGGCTGTCGAACGGGCGCGGCCGCAGCGTCAATGTCGAGGCCGTCAAGACGCGCGGCAACCTCACCACCAACGATGGCGAAATTGCCGTGAACTGGGCGCTGGACGGCCACGGCATCCTGATGCGGGCGGAGTGGGACATCGGGCGCTACCTGCACAAGGGCCGCCTGGTGCAGGTGCTGCCCCAGTATTTCACGCCCGATGCCGACATCTACGCCATCTACCCCCAGCGCCACCAGATGGCGGCCCGGGTGCGGGCCTTCGTGGATTTCGCGGCCCAGGCGTTCAGCCAGCAGGCGGGCACCGTCCAGGGGTAGCCGGCGGCAGGGCAGATCAGGCGCGCCGGGCCGGGGCCCGGCCCCACCACCGGCGGATGGCGCCCAGTGAACGCACCCCGGCACGCCACAGCACGCCCGGGACACCCCACAAGGCCTCGTTGCGCAGCCGGTGTGCCTGCTGCACCACCGCCTTCTTGCGGCGCAGATGGCCGGACAGACTCCACTCTTCGTGCAGCGGCATGGCGCCCCTCCTTTCCTAGATGCGGTAACTGTAGGAAAGCCCGCACCCCCCGGAAACAGCCCGGCCTGCAAGGGCGTTTTGCACGGGCTGCAAAGCCGGCAGCGTGCCGGGGCCGCGCCCGCTACCATTGGCACGATGCGCGATATCCGCTTTGAAGACATGCACCTCTTCGTCCGCGTGGCGGACCTCGGTTCGCTCTCGGCCGTCGCGCGCGAGCGCGATGTGCCCGTGAGCCAGGTATCGCGCACGCTGGCGCGCATCGAGACCGCCTGCAATGCGCGGCTGATCCACCGCTCCACGCATGGCCTCACGCCGACCGCCGAGGGGCTGACCTTTCTCGAATACTGCCGGCGCCTGACCAGTACCCTGGACGAGCTGGAGGGCGAGTTCGCCAGCCACCAGGGCGGGCAGGCCAGCGGCTCGGTGCGCGTGGCCGCGAGTTCGGTGGTGGCCGAGCACCTGCTGATCCCCAGCTTCGACAGCCTGCAGCGGGCGCACCCGCAGCTGCGCGTGGAGCTGGTGGTGGACGACCGCATGGCCGACATGGCGCGCGACGGCATCGACATCGCCATCCGCACCGGCCCGCCCACCAGCGACACGGTGGTGGCCCGACCGCTGGGCACCCTGGTGCGCCGGCTCTATGCCACGCCGGCCTACCTGCAGGCCCACGGCACGCCACGGCACCCCGACGAACTGCACCGCCACCGGCTCATCACCAACAGCGCGGTGGCGCAGCTCAACCGCTGGCCCTTCATCGTCGATGGGGAGCCGCGCGTGGTGGTGGCCGATGGGCACTGGCGCTCAGGCAGCACCGGCATCACGGCGCGCCTGGCCCTGCAGGGCCTGGGCATTGCGCGGCTGGCCACGCTGGTGGCCGAGCCGCTGGTGCAGCAAGGCGTGCTGGCGCCCGTGCTGCGCGACTGGGTGGATGAGCAGCCCTCGCCCATCCACGCGATCACGCTCACGCGCCGCCACCGCCTGCCCAAGATCAAGGCCTGCATCGACCACTGGGCGCAGTGGTTCGCCAGCGGCAGCGCCCCGGCCTGAGCCGACCAGGGCGCGTTCCGGTCACACGAACGCAGCGGCGTCCAGGGACTGCACAACCCCCACCAGCTCGGCCAGGCCTTCCGTGGCAATCGGCAGCTTGGCCACGGCCGCGAGGAAGGCCCCCTGCGTGGCATAGGCCTTGCCCGGACCGATCAGCGACGCGAACTCCTGCACCTGCTGGGCCGTGGGGGCCACGCCCGTGACGCTCTGGAACAGGAAGTTCACCAGGCCATCGTTGCCGATGCCGGGCGCCAGCGCGTCGATGAGGGTCTGCGCCAGGGCATCCAGGCCGTTGATGCTGTCGGCCTTGTGCACCCACTGGCTCAGCACCAGGGTGTCCGGCTTCTGGCCGAAGAGGGTGTAGGCCAGGGCCAGCATCTGGCCGGTCTTGCCACCTTCGCTGGTGGCCGTGGGCAGGGCCACATCAAACGCGAACAGGCTGCCCTGCAGCTCCACGCGCTCCACGCCGCTCATCGTGACCGGGCCCGTGGGGGTGTTGATCACCACCTTGCCGCTGCTGTCCTGGCTGATGCCCAGGCGCAGCACATCGGCCAGCGTGGCCGAGACCACGACCGTGTCCACACCGCTGCCACCGGTCACCGTGTCGGCACCACCGCCAGTGACCACGCGGGTCAGGGGCAGGTTGGGCACGACGATGGTGTCGCTGCCGCTGGAGCCCTGCAGCGTGGCCGGCTGGCCCGGCGCCGTGGGCGGGGTCACGGGAATGGTCGGCGTGGTGGGCGTGCCACCACCACCGCCGCCGGAGGCGGGCGTGCTGCCCAGGTTGAGCCCGATCAGGATCGGGTTGTGGTCGCTCGAACGGTAGGGGTCGGCGTTGAAGTAGCTGGCGTCCTGCGCATCGTTCTTGTTCTCGAGGTTGTAGTCGAGGATGGCCGGCTCCTCGGCATTGATGCCCCATTTGTATGTGCCCGTGACCTGGCTGCCCAGGCTGCCACTGGCCAGCGCATGGTCGAGCGAGCCCCACAGACCGTCGAACGAATACGAGTTGCCCGTGGACACCTTGGTGTAGCCGTTGGCGGCAAGCTTGGTGATCGGGTCTTCCTTGCCATAGGCATTGAAGTCGCCGACCAGCAGCACGTCGCTGTCGGTGGTACCCGTGGGCTTCGTGGCCAGCCAGGCCGACAGGTCCTCGGCCGCCTTCACGCGCGCCAGGTTGTTGGCCCCCTGGCCGTCGCCGGTATCGGGGTCGAGCACACTGCCCTTGGACTTGAAGTGGTTCACCACCACGGTGAACTGCTCGCCGTCGGCGTTCGCCTTGAAGGTCTGCGCCACGGGCACGCGGTTGCCGTAGGTGGCCGAGAACGCGGTGTACACGCTCGGATCGGCCACGGCCGCCTGGCCCACCGGCGTCACCTTGGCCGGCTTGTAGACGATGGCGACCATGATGGCATCGCCGCCCGCCGTCGCAGCGTCCCCGGGGGCTGCACCGTTGTTGTAGGGTGCCTTGATGTAGGCATAGGTGCCGGCGCCGGCCTTGGCGTTGAGGGCGTCCACCAGCGCGTCGAGCGCACTGGTGCCGTCGCCGAAGCCGTTGTTCTGCACCTCCATCAGGCCCAGCACGTCGGCATCCAGGCCCACCAGGTTCTCGACCACCTTGGCCTGCTGGCGCGCCAGCTCCGCAGCATCGGTCGCGCCGCGGCCCGACTGGGTGGAGCCGTCGGGCGTGGTGAAGCTGCCCGTGCCCAGGGTCGTGAAGTAGTTGAGCACGTTGGCCGACGCGACCTTGATCTCCGCATTGCGGATTTCGGTCGGGATGCTGGCCGTGGTGGGGCGCGCATCGCCCGTGAAGTTCACGCTCTGCGTGGGCTGCACACGGTAGCTGGTCTCGTGCGTGGCAGCGGCGGTGTCCACGAACTGGTCCACGATGCCGGTCACGCTGGCCACGCTGTCGCCTGCGCGCAGCGTGTTCGTGGCCGACAGGGGCTGGCCGCCGCGGCCGATGTGGCTGGTGGGGTTCTGCGTGCTGCTCAGGTCGTCCAGGATGATCTGGTCCTTCTTGAGGTCGGCCAGGTAGGCCGTGTTGCCCGCCACGCTGGGAGCGTTGTGCTCGGTGTACTGCTGCTGGATGGCGTCCGAGGTCAGCGTGACCTGGCCGTACTGGCCCAGGTTGTAGTTGTCGGTGACCACCAGCTTGCCGCCGTTGGCGGTGCCGGACTGCACGGTGACCAGCATGCCTTCGTAGGCTTCCCAGCTCACGGCGCTGGCCACGGGCAGGGTCACCACGGTCGCGGCGGGCAGGCCGGCATCGGCTTGCACCAGGGTGAAGTCGGTCGGCACGGTCAGCTGGGTCTGGCCCTTGTAGTCGGCCACGGTGCCCTTGATGCGGACCTTGTCGCCGATGCTGTTGGCATCCAGGCCGGCGATGGGCGTGCCACCGTAGTAGACGAAGATGCCTTCGGAGGTGCTGGCATCGCCGTCGTAGTCGGCAGCCTCTTCCTGCACGTAGAAGCCCTGCAGGTTGGGCGCATAACCCGTCACGATGCCTTCGACGGTGACCGCGTTGCCCATCAGCAGCGCGGTGTCGCTGCTGCCCTGGATCTCGTGGATCTTCGTGATCGGCGCCTCGTCGGTGCGGACCAGGCCCTGGGCCGTTCCGCCGCCCACGATGGTGGTGCCGCTGGCGCCCGACAGCGTGACCGTGAAGCCCTCGTCCTGCTCGATGCTGGTGTCGCCCTGCACGTTGACGGTGATGGTCTTGGTGGTCTCGTTGGCCGCGAAGTTGACGGTGCCCGATGGCAGGTTGCCGCCCGCAAAATCATCGGCACCGGCCTGCGCCGATCCGGATCCGGTCACGGCCCAGTTCACGGACGCCGTGCCCGACTTGTCGCCCGCGCGCGTCACGGTGAAGGTGTAGGCCGTGCTGCCGCTGTTGCCCTCGGGCTTGGCGGCGTCGGTCGCGGCGATGGAGACCACCGAGCCGGCATAGCTTTCGATCTTGAAGTCGTCCACCTGCCACTGCGAGGCGCTCTTGTTCGCCGACGAGGCGTACTGGAAGGCGAAGTACACGTTGGTGCCGCTGATGCCCGACAGGTCGATCAGGCCCGAGGGCGTGATCACCTGCGAGTTGGCGGCCGGGTGGGCGAAGCTGAGCTCCGTCCAGGTGGCCAGCGTGGGGTCGCCCGTGCCGCTGTAGTTGCTGGACACCATGAGCTTGAGCTGCTGGGCGGGATCGGCGAGGCCGGCATCGGCATAGCGCGTCCAGGTCGTGAAGCTCAGGAACTCGGCGCCGGTGTCGTTGAGGTTGAAGGCCTTGGAGATCAGCCAGTCGTTGGCCGCCACCGTGCTGTTGTAGCCGTTGATGCTGGCCTTGCCGCTGCTGTACAGCCAGTTGACCGCGGCCGCGCTGTCGGCGTCCTTGCTGAACACGGTGAACTCGTTGAAGCCAGCCTGGCTGTCGAAGGCCTGGGTGTAGCTGGGCGCGGCGCCGGCCGGCACGGCCGGGGCGCTGGTCAGGCCTGGCGAGCCGATGTTGGCCGGCGTACCGGTCTGGGCGAAGGCGCCCAGTTGGCCCACCACGGCGGCCTTGTAGGTCGGGTTGGTGGTGGACACGCCGTCCCACACCGCCGAGGCCGTGGCCGTGCCGCCGAAGGCCACACCCGCGTGCTCGGCACCGGCCACAGCGCCACCGCCGGTTTTGGCCATGGGGGCCACCGTGGTGCCGCCGTTGGTGAAGGCCGTGCCGCTGTAGTTGATGGCCGTGGCCACCTGGCCGTTGCCATCCAGGATCACCACGCCATCGCCTTTGCCCAGGCCGGGGCCACCCACGGCCACGACGGCGGTGTTGGCGTCCAGCCCCCAGGCGGCCTTGAAGGCGGTGGGGTCGGTCACCTCGCCAGCGACGACCAGCTTGCCACCCGCGGGGATCTTGGTGCCGTTGGCGAAGGCTCCCAGCTTGGTCGGGTCGGCGGCCGAATCGGTCCACTTCCAGCCCGACAGATCGATCTCGGTGCTGCCGTAGTTGTAGAGCTCGAAGAAGTCGCCCGGCGTGGCGTTGGAGTTGACTTCGGTGATCAGCAGCTTGGGCTGGGCCACCACCAGGGTGCCAGGAGAACCGATGTTGGCGGGTGTGCCGGTCTGGGCAAAGGCGCCCAGCTCACCCACCACGGCCGCCTTGTAGGTCGGGTTGGTGGTGGACAGCCCGTCCCACACGGCCGATGCCGTGGCCGTGCCGCCAAAGGCCACGCCGGCGTGCTCGGAGCCCGTTACCGCGCCGCCGCCGGTCTTGGCCATGGGGGCGATGCTGGTGCCGTTGTTGGTGAAGGCCGTGCCGCTGTAGTTGATGGCGGCCGCCACCTGGCCACTGCCGGTCAGCACCACCACGCCATCGCCCTTGCCCAGGCCGGGGCCGCCCACGGCCACGACGGCGGTGTTGGCGTCCAGTCCCCAGGCGGCCTTGAAAGCCGTGGCATCGGTGACCTCGCCGGCGATGACCAGCTTGCCGCCGGCCGCGATCTTGGTGCCGCTCGCAAAGCTGCCGAGCTTGGTGGGGTCGGCTGCGGAGTCGGTCCAGGTCCAGCCCGACAGGTCGATCTCGGTGCTGCCGTAGTTGTAGAGCTCGAAGAAGTCGCCAGGCGTGGCGTTGGAGTTGACCTCGGTGATCAACAGCTTGGGCAGCGGGGCCGCCGAGGTGGTGAAGTTCAGCTGCGCATTGCCCGACAGGCCGGCCCAGGCGTTGCCGTAGTGGTCCTTGAGGGTGCCGGCCGCGGCCTCAACGTAGTAGGCGGTGCCCACTTCCAGGTCGCTTGCGGGGTTGATGGTCACGGTGTTGAAGGCCACCGTGACCTGGGTCGTGTCGGTCGCAGCAATGGTGGCCACCACGCTGTTGTCGCTGAGCTTCTTGATCACGAAATCGCCCGTGCCACGCGCCACGCCTTCGTTGAAGCGCAGCACGATGTCGGCGGCCTTGCCCACGCTGCCGGCGTCGTCCGCCGGCGTGCTGCTGGCCAGCACCGGGCCGGTGCTGTCGCTGACATTGCCGCCGATCTGCACCCAGTTGCCCACGAACTTCTGCTGCGCGGCCGGCAGGTCCTTGGACGCCGTGGCGCCGCCCCAGGTGCTGTCGCCATTGTCCTGCAGCAACTGCACCAGGGTGCCCTGGGCCGTGCTCTGCACGTCGACGATGCTCTCGAAGCTGCCGCCCGTGCCGTCGCGCAGGGCGTCGAGGTTCACGTCCAGCTCGGTGGGGGTGGTGCCCACGCCGTCCCAGCGGAACAGGCGGAAGTCGTTCGTCACTTCGGTGCTGGCGCCGCCCGAAGGACCGGCCAGGATCAGGTAGCTGCCGTCGCCCGCCTTTTCGATGGAGCGGATGCCGCGGCCGCCGAGGTTGAGCTCGTGGACGGCGCTCACGTTGGGAGCAGCGCCGCCGGAGGCGTCCACCAGCCCGGCCACGGCCAGCTCCAGCACCACGGCCTTGTCGCGCGTGTTGGCATCGGTCTGCGGCGCGCGGAAGGCCACCAGCAGCTTGGTACCGTCCTGCGAAGCGGTCATGCCTTCGATGGAGAAGCCGTTGACGTTCTCGGGGATCACGCCGGTCGACGAGGCCGCGAAGCCGAAGTAGTTGGCCCCCTTGCCGTGGACATTGCCCTGGTCCCAGGCCACCAGCTGGTCCTCGAGGCCGCCGTGCTTGCCCAGGTAGGTGAACTGCGTGTCGGCGCCCGTGCCGGTGATCTTCACGGCCAGGATGTATTCGCGGTTGTTCTGCTCCGCGCCGCTCTTGTTGTTGCTGTGCGAGCCCGTGAAATAGAAGGTGTCGCCGATGCGGGTACCGGCCTCCAGATCAAGCTCACCGCCATTGCCCAACACGGCGGCATAGTTCCACTCCTTGACGGCCGCCCCGCCTTCGCGGTGGTAGACGCGCAGCACGCTGGCCTCGTCGTCGCCCACCACCATCCAGTTGGCGTCGAGCGCGAGCGCGGCCGAAGCGTCGGAGCTGCCCACCGTGGTGCCGGCGTTGGGCGTGAAGGTCTGCGCGCTGCCTGCAGCTCCCGGTTCAGCAAAGTCGATCTGGAGGTTGCTCTTGGTGGCGTTGGTGACGGCGGCAGCCGAGCCACCGGTGAAGGCGCCATCGGCAAAGCTGACCGTGAGGTTGTTGACGTCGCTGGCATGGCTGGTGGCGGTGCCTGTGAAGCCCAGCTCGGCCGTGGTGGCGCTGGTGCGGGTGAGCACGGCCGTGAGACCGGCCGGCACATTGCCCACCGTGGCGGCCGACAGCAGGCTGGCACCGTCGGTACCGGTGAAGGTCTCCCCGGTCAGCGTGATGGTGATCTTGGAGGCCGCCGACAGCTGGCCGTCGAAGGCCTGGGATTCATGGAGGGAGCCGCTGTAGGCCAGGCCAGCGCCCGCAGGCGCGGCGGCGGACGAGGTGACCGAGAGGTCGTCGATGCCGATCCACTCATCGTTGCCCACTGCATTGGCCGTGATGAAGCGCAGCTGCAGCTGGGCAGCGCCATTGGCGGCGGCGGGCAGCGTGACGCTCATGGGCGTGTCCAGCGTGAGCGACGGCCCGCTGGAAGCATCGGCCACGTAGGCCGCCGGCAGGTTGATGAAGTCGCCGGTGTTGCCCACGCGGTACTGCAGTGCCACAGCCTGTGCGGCATTGTCGGTGGTGGCATCGATGTCGCGCAGGGTGTAGCTCACCACGATGTCCTGGCGGCCCGTGGCATCGAGGTGCACCACAATGTGGGGCGCGTCGGCCGTGCCCGAACCCTGGAGCGCCACCGTCGGGTTGGCCAGGGTGCTGAAGACGCCCACGGCGCCCGTGGTGCTGGCCGTGTTCGCGTCCAGCAGGGTGGCGCTCTGGGGCGTAGCACTGCCGTTGGCCAGCAGGGTCTGCGGATCGGTGCCCGTCGCCGTGGTGAGGTCATCACCGCGGTAGCCCACGACGGACGGCACGCCACTCCAGTCGTTGGCCGCCGTGATCAAGGTGCCAAGGTTGGTCCAGTTCTGGGAAAAGTTGCTGCTCGACAGGGCGTGGTAGACGGTGGTCATGCTCGTTTCCTCCGCGGGAGGCGGGTGGGTGGGAAGGGAAGGCGCGGGCGAAAGCGGGGTTTCGCCGCGCGGTTGCGGGGGTGGCCTCTGGGCTCGGGGCGAGCCGGGCACGAAGCGGTGACTCTAGGCAGCCTGTGTTGCAGAGATATGTCACACCGGCGTGGCGAATGCGAATGACCCGCGCCACAATCGCCCCATGGGTGAATTCGATCTGATCGCACGCTATTTCACGCGGCCCGTGCGCCGCGCCGCGCTGGGCGTGGGGGACGACTGCGCACTGCTGGCACCCGCGCCGGGCATGCAACTGGCCGTCTCCAGTGACATGCTGGTGGAGGGCCGCCACTTCTTTGCCGACGTGGACCCCGAGGCCCTGGGGCACAAGGCGCTGGCGGTGAACCTGTCGGACCTGGGCGCCTGCGGTGCCCGGCCGCTGGCCTTCACGCTGGCACTGTCATTGCCGCGCGTGGACGAACCCTGGCTGGCGGGCTTCTCGCGCGGGCTGCTGGCCCTGGCCGACAGCCATGGCTGCGAGCTGGTGGGCGGCGACACCACGCAGGGCCCACTCAATCTCTGCATCACCGTGTTCGGCGAAGTGCCTGCCGGCCAGGCCCTGCTGCGCAGCGGTGCGCGCGCGGGCGACGACATTTACGTGAGCGGCACGCTGGGCGACGCGCGGCTGGCGCTGGAGGTGCTGCTGGGCCACCAGCAGATCGCCCCCGACCTGCTGGCCGCCACGCGCCAGCGGCTGGAGCGCCCCACCCCGCGCGTGGCCCTGGGCCTGGCGCTGCGTGGCGTGGCCAGCAGCGCCATGGACCTGAGCGACGGGCTGCTGGGGGACCTGTCCCACATCCTCCAGGCATCGCGCGTGGGAGCACGCATCGATACCTCACTCACCTCGGCCCTGATGGCGCACCGCAGTGCCGTGGCAGACCCCGAACTGCTGCGCCAGTGCACCCTGGCCGGCGGCGACGACTATGAGCTGGCCTTCACGGCGCCGCCCGCGCAGCGCGCAGCCGTGGCGGCCGCTGCGCAGGCCAGCCAGACCCCCGTGGCACGCATCGGGGTGATCGAGGCGGAGCCCGGCCTGCGGCTGGTGGACGGGCAGGGTCTGCCGATGGAAAACCGCTACGCCTCGTTCGACCACTTTGGCTGAGAACTTTTTTTCACGCGGCATGAATCCTTTGGCTGCAAGGCCCGCTCTTGTCAGGGAAGGCGCCCCGTGCCGGCGCCTTCGCCTTCAAGATCCAAGGAGCTTTGCCGCCATGCTGTACCGCAAGAACATCACCCGCCCCGAAAGCCTGCTGCGCATCGTCGCCGGGCTGGCCCTCCTCGCCGCCAGCCTGGGCTGGCTGGGTTTCACGCCGCTTGGCCTGGTGCTGGCCGCCTCGGGCGCCACCGGCATCCTCACCGGCGTCTTCGGTTACTGCCCTGCCTGCGCCATGGTGGGCCGAAAGCCTGTGGAATGACCACCGTCGCCCAGCTGCTGCCTGCCGCGCGCGCGGGCGATACCGAGGCCATGGAGCGCCTGTTGGCGCTGACCCGCCCGGACATCCGCCGCTATGCGCTGCGCCACTGCGCGGCCACCACGGCCACCGACGACGTGGTGCAGGAGGCGCTGATCATCGTCTACCGCCGCGTGGGCGCGCTGCGCGAGGTGGCTGCCTTTGGCAGTTGGGTGGTGCGCATCGTGCAGCGGCTGTGCATGCGCCCGGCCCTGGCCTGGCTGCGCGGCGAGCCGCTGGCGCAGGTGGAGGACCACATGGCCTGGTCGCACCGGCCCGACGACGAACTGCGCCACGACCTGGCCCTGGCCATCGATTCGCTACCGCCCCTGTACCGCGAGGCGCTGCTGCTGCGCGACTTCGAGGAGCTCACCATCGAGGAGATGGCCCAGCGCCTTGACACCACGCGCGAGGCCGCCAAGAGCCGGCTGCACCGCGCACGCAGCTTGGTGCGAGAGTACCTGACCCCGCCTGCGTAGCCGGTATCAGTTATCCATTGCGCTGCGCACCACCCGCGAGGCATGAAACTGGCGCGGCCAAGGCCAGTGCCCCCGTGCAAGGGCCGCCCCGCCGCACCGGGGGCGTCCCCCTCCCGACTCGCGCAGCGAGTCGAGAGAGGGGCTGAGGACCGCGGCTCCAAGCCTGCCTGCGCAGGCTTGGACGTGCCCGAAGGGTGGCCGCCTCTGGCGGACACACCGAGGCGCGAAGCGACTCAGGGGGTGTTTCACTTCAGAAAGGCCGCCCTTCGGCGAAGTGGCGCTCGTCCAGCGCATCCGCCACGAAGTCGCGCACCCAGGTCGTGAGCTGTGACGGGCTGCGCCCCGCCAGCGACACCAGGGCGATGGGCACGCTGAACTCGGTGATCAGCGGGTGCACGGCCAGCACCGCCATTTCACCGCGCAGCACCCAGGGGTGCGCGGCCTCGCGCACACCGAGAAACACAGCGTCGCTGCGGGCGCACACGTCCAGCAGCGTTTCCAGCTGCTCGCACTCGACGGTGGTGTGCTGGCGCAGGTCCAGGTCCACGCCGTGGCTCTCCTGCACCCAGCGCACGGCCTCGTCGGAGATCGAGGTGTTCAGCGTCGGGTAGGCCAGCAGGTCCTTGAGCGTCACCCGCTCCAGCCGCTGCAGCGGATGCCCCACGCGGCACACGGCGCTGCCGTGCAGGTGGCCCAGGGTCTCGGCCTGCAGGTGCGGGCTGGAGGGGAAGGAGCGTGCGTCGACGATGGCCAGGTCCATCTGCCGCTCATGCAAGGCCCCCACGAGCGCATCGCCCGAGCCATGGCGCACCTGCAGGTGCAGACGCGGGAAGTGCTCCACCACATGCTGGATGAAGCCGCGCGACAGCGTGGCCCAGGGGCCGGCCCCGAAGCCGATGCGCAGCAGGCCTTCGGGGCCGATGTCCTCGGCCGCCACGCGGTGCAGCTCGTCCATGTCCTTGAGCAGGCGGCGTGCCCGCTGCACCACCATCTCGCCCTTGGCCGTGAGCGCAAAGGGTTTGCGCCGGCGGTCGATCAGCACCGCGCCCAGTTCCTCTTCAAGTGCCTGGATGCTCTTGCTCAGCGCGGGCTGGGTCAGGTGCAGGTTCTCCGCCGCGCGGCTGAAGGAGCCGGTCGTGGCCAGCTCGGCGAGGTGTTCGAGTTTTCTCGAGTCCATGAGTGTTTGGAATGCCGGCCCAAAAAACGTTTCATTGGACGCTCCGGCTGCACGTCCCTAGAGTCCGTAACGCCCCCGCCCACGGGGCATTTCGGACACAAAACCATCATACGAGACACGAAAGCAGGAGACTGTGTGAACAGCGATATTTTGATTTCCCGGCGCAGCCTGATCGCGTCGGCAGCGGCCACCATGGCCCTTTCCGCCTGCGGCAGCGGCGACGACGGCAGCCGGCTCGATGGCGGGGCCATTGCATCCAGCGACAAGTACAGCTCGGAGGCGGGCAAGGCCATCCTGCAGGCGGGCGGCAACGCGGTGGACGCGGCCGTGGCCATCGCCTTCGTGCTCGCAGTGACCTACCCCGAGGCCGGCAACATCGGCGGCGGCGGCTTCATGAACATCTTCATCGAGGGCAAGCCCTACTTCGTGGACTACCGCGAGATGGCGCCCGCAGCCGCCACCAGCGACATGTACACGCGCTTCAAGACAGCCGATGGCAAGCAGGACCCGCTGAGCAGCCTGTGGGGCGCCCAGGCCGCCGGCGTGCCGGGCACCGTGCGCGGCCTGTACGAGGCACACCAGCGCTTTGGCCGCCTGGCCTGGAAGGACGTGCTGGCGCCGGCCATCGACCTGGCGGACAAGGGGCATGTCGCCTCCAAGGCCGAGGTCTTCTGGCGCGACTACGCCATCACCAACTTCGGATCGTCGGGCTACCCTGCGAACCTGATGGAGTACTTCGGCACCATGCGCGAAGGCCAGCTGTTCCGCCAGGCCGAGTTGGCCGAAACCCTGCGCCGCATCGCGGCCAACGGATCGGACGAGTTCTACAAGGGCCGCACGGCGGACCTGATCGTCGCTGCGATGACGCAGGACGGCGGCCGCGGCATCATCACCAAGGCCGACCTCGCCAACTACAAGGTGGTGTGGCGCAACCCCCTGCCCATCGATTGGAACGGCATGACGGTGTACACCGCACCGCCGCCCAGCTCCGGCGGCATCGCCCTGGGCCAGTTGCTGGGCATGAAGGCCGCACTGCGCGACACCCTGTTCGTGGGCGAGCGGCCCAACACCGTGCAGTACATGCACCTGAACGCCGAAATGCTCAAGCGCGTGTTCGCGGACCGCGCCGAGTACCTGGGCGACCCGGGCTTCGTCGACGTCCCGCAGGCGCGCCTGCTGGACCCGGCCTACATCCGCGCGCGTGCCGCCGAGGTGAACCCGCGCGAGATCACGCCCACGGAGACGGTGCAGCCCGGCCTGGCCAAGATGCACACCACGCACTTCTCGGTGGTGGACAAGTGGGGCAATGCGGTGTCCAACACCTACACGCTGAACATGGGTTACGGCTGCGGCGTGGTGGTGCGCGGTGCGGGCTTCGCGCTCAACGACGAAATGGACGACTTCGCCACCGTGCCCGGCCAGCCCAACATCTTCGGCGTGATCGGTTCGGACGCCAATGCCGTGGCACCGGGCAAGCGGCCGCTGTCGTCGATGTCGCCGACCATCCTGGTGAAGGACGGCCTGCCCACCATGGTGATCGGCACGCCCGGCGGCTCGCGCATCTTCAACGCCGTCTACCAGGTGCTGGCCAACACCTACGACTACCAGATGCCCCTGCCCGCCGCGGTGGCCAACCGGCGCTTCCACCACCAGTTGCCGCAGGGCAGGATCATGGAAGGCGAGCCGTTCTCCCCCATTCCGCCAGACCTGGCGCAGCAGCTGCAGGCGCGCGGCTACACCATCAGCACGAACTCGTTCGACACCGATATCCAGGCCATCAAGATCACCGGGCGCGATGTGATGCCGGTGTCTGATCCCCGGGGTCGTGGGTTGGCATTGATCGTGACGTGACCTGACGCGCCCTGCTGCCCGTGCGCGGGCTCAGTGGGTCCGGGATGCATCGGCCCGGACCACGGCCAGGGTGGCGCGCCGGGCATTGCGGAAGGTGTAGAGGGTCAGCAGCGGGTCCTTGCGATCGCCTTTGCCATCGAAGGCGATGCCGCCGCTCACGCCCTGGAAACCCTGCATGCTGGCCAACACAGGCAGGTAGCGCTTCGGCTCGGCAGAGCCGGCCTGCACCATGGCCTCGGCCATCAGGTTCACGGCATCGTAGGCGTAGACCGAGATGCCCTCGGCTTCGCTGCCGAAGCGCTTGCGGTAGGCGGCATGGAAGCGCTCCAGACCCGGCTGCTGGGCTTGGTCGAAGCCACCGGGCTCGGCGCACACGATGCGGTTTTCACCGACTGCACCGGCGGCCAGGGGCACGATGGCATCGTTGCAGATGCCGTCACCGCCCATGAGCCGCGCGTAAAGGCCCAGCTGCTGCATCTGCCGCAGCATCGGGCCGGCGGTCGCATACATGCCGCCGATGAAGAGGACATCGGGCTTCTTCGCCTTGATGGCCGTGAGGATGGCACTGAAGTCCGTCGCCTTGTCGGTGGTGAACTGCTGGTCGACCACGGCCCCACCAGCGGCCCGCACCGCCTCGGCGAACTCGCGTGCCAGGCCCTGGCCATAGGCCGTGCGGTCATCAACGACTGCGAAGCTGCGCAAGTGCAGTTCCTTGACGGCGTAGCGGCCCAGCATGCCGCCGAGCTGCACGTCGTCGGCCACCATGCGGAAGGTGGTGGCAAAGCCCTGGCGGGTGTAGCGCGGGTGCGTGACCGAGGGCGAAATCTGGGGAATGCCGGCATCGCTGTAGAGCCGCGACGCCGGGATCGCCGTGCCCGAATTCTGGTGCCCGATGACGCCGTGGACCCGCGCATCCACCAGCTTCTGCGCCGCGGCCACGCCCTGCTTGGGATCACCGGCATCGTCTTCGGCCAGCAGTTCGAAGCGCACCTTCTGGCCGCCGATGGCGATGCCCCGGGCATTGAGCTCTTCGACCGCCATGCGCACCCCATTGAGGTTGGCCTGCCCGGCATGAGCCGCACCGCCGCTCAAGGGCGCCACGGTGCCGAGGCGAACGACGGAAGCCTGGGCATGGGCCAGGCCGCCGGCGGCCATGGCGGCCGCCGCTGCAACAATCATCGGAATTCGGGTGGGCATAAGCAACTGCGCCCTCGGAGGTTAACGCAGCTGCAGCCGGCCCACCTCGGCACTTTCCCTGCCGGGTCCCGGGCAGCAAAACGGCCCCGCTGCGCAATAGTTCACGCCATGCGCCACGGGACCACGCCCCGGTGCATGCAACAGGGTGCAACATCGCGCCCCATGGCCTACACCTACCTGTTCTTCCAGCCTGCGCACCTGCCGCTGTCCACCGACGAGTTGTCCCCTGACACCGTGCTGGTGCTGCGTGACATTGATCGCATCAAGCAAGGCCTCGCCCAGGTGGCCCCTGGCCTGGAGTGGGCCCTGCCCACCTGGGGCCACGCCACGGTGCTGGGCCACCAGGTGGAATTCCACCTGCCCGAGGACGTGTCCGAAGGCCCGCTGGCCATGCACTGCTCACTGCGCATCGACTACTCGCCCTGGGTGCAATCGCTGTGCGACCGGCTGGGCTGGCTGGCCTTCGATGAGCGGCCCATGTGCCTGCAGCCCCACGGCCCGGCCTTCCCCGCCTGAGCGCAGGGCTGTGCGGCCGATGCCGGCCGCGCAGCCTACTTGGCGATGATGGTCAGCAGCTCTTCGCGCGTGGTCGGGTCGGCCATGTACTTGCTGTACAGCGGCGCCATGCGCCGCACGAAGGGCGAGATGTCCTTGACCCGCACGAACTGCGCCCCCTGCCTGGCCGTGTTCTCCAGCGCCTGGGCCACGCGCCTGTTCCACAGCTCGCGCATCAGCAGGGCCGACTGGGCACCCGCATCGGAGAAGGCCTTGCGGTCCTCGGGCGAGAGCCTGGCCCACAGTGCGCTGGACACCACCAGCGCCTCGGGCGAGATCACGTGGTTGGTCACGTACACGCTCTTGGCCAGCTTGAAGTGCCCGGTGGACTCGTAGGAGGGCATGTTGTTCTCGGCGCAGTCGATGGCGCCTTGCTGGAAGCCTCCCAGCACGTCCTTGAACGGCAGGGCCACGGGTTTGGCGTCGAGCAGCCGGATCATCTCCATGAACACCTCGGACTGCTGCACGCGGATCGACGCCCCCGCGAGATCGCGGATGTTGGCCGGTGCCCGGTTGGCGCAGTAGAAGGAGCGCCCACCCCCGTCGTACCAGCCCAGCACCACGAAGCCGGCCGCCTGCAGGTTGGCGGCGAAGCGCTGCCCCAGCGCGCCGTCGAGGTGGCGGAACATGTGGGCCGAGTCGGTGAACAGGAAGGGCAGGTTCAGCACCTTGATGCCGGGCACCGCATCGGACAGCGGGCCGGAGCTGAACTCGGCGATGTCGATCTCGCCGCTCTTGAGCATCTGCACGGCCTTGGGCTGGTCGCCCAGCGTGGCGTTGGAGAACACCTCGATCTGGTAGCGGCCCTGCGTGGCGCGCGCAACCTGGGCGGCGAAGCCCTTCATGGCCTCGGTCACCGGGTAGCCATCGGGGTGGATGTTCCAGGCGCGCAGCCGCGTGGGTGCCTGGGCGTGGCTGGCCTCGCCGCACAGCAGGGCCAGGCACAGCACACCGAGCCATGCCATTGCGAATCGGATCCGTAGGTTCACAGGTCTCCCCCTTTGCCATTGCCGACGCGGTGCCCGGCCCTCAGGCTTTGCACCGTTCTGCAGCGCGTCAATTCATATGACGTCATATAACTAATTTGCCATTTGCGATACCAGGCACGGCATCCTTCGCGGGATCAATGCTCTGGTTTTCAGCGGATTCTGCTGCAACATCTGCATACAAGGGCTTCGGGTAAACGCCAGCACGCCCGCGAATGGCTCTGCCGAAAATCGCACCCAAGTTGTACGACATCATCTTTCTTGATGCGCCACAGCGGCAGGACAAGAGCCCCTGGGCCGGCCTGCAACCGCAGCACACCCCGTGCTTGCCAACCCCGTTCCCAACCTTGGAGGAGACACACCCATGAAGCGCAGAGATTTTGCGATTGCCACCACCCTGAGCCCCTTGCTCCTGTCCGCGTGCGGCGGCAGTGACGCGGGGCCCGAGCCACTGTCCGGCCCCCGGGCCGAGGCCGCGGCCGGCCTCAAGCGTGCCGCGCAGTACATGGACGAAGTGGTGTCCTACCAGGGGGGCTACGTGTGGTCGTACTCACCCGATCTCAAGCAGACCTTCGGCGAGATGGAGGCCTACCGCACCATGTGCTGGATCCAGCCGCCCGGCACGCCCTCCGTCGGCCATGTCTACCTCGACGCGTACCACGCCACGGGCGATGAACGCTACTACCAGGCCGCCGAACGCACCGCACTGGCCATCGTCGCGGCGCAGCACCGCTCGGGCGGGTGGAACTACATCCACGACTTTGCGGGCGAGGATTCGCTCAAGCGCTGGTACGACACCATTGGCAAGAACGGCTGGCGGCTCGAAGAGTTCCAGCACTACTACGGCAATGCCACCTTCGACGACGCGGGCACGGCCGTGGCCTCGCAACTGCTGCTGCGCATGTTCGTGGAAAAGCGCGACCTGCGCTTCTATGGCCCACTGCTGCGCGCCATCGACTTCGTGGTGCAGTCGCAGTTCGGGCCCGAGTACGGCATTGCCGACGGAGGCTGGCCGCAGCGCTTCCCGCATTTCCCGGGCGCCGTGAGCAGCATGCCGCTGCCCAACCCGCAGCAGGTGCCCGCGGGCGCGCGCGTGGGCATGGCCGATGGCGACTACACGCTGCACGTCACCTTCAACGACGATGTGATGGGTGAGAACATCAAATTCCTCACCCTGTGCGTGACGGCCCTGGGAGAGACGCGCCTGATCGGCAACATCCAGCGCGCCATGGAGTGCATGCGGCTCATGCAGCAGCCCGGGCCCCAGGCCGGCTGGAGCCTGCAGCACCTGTCGCGCCCCACGGCCGGGCGGCCCGCGGGCGCACCGGCGGGCGCGCGCAGCTACGAGCCGCGCTCGCTGGCCACGCACACCACGCAGACCAACATCCGCCAGTTGTTCAACTACTTCCAGCTCACGGGCGACAAGAAATACCTGGCCCGCATTCCGGAAGCCATTGCCTGGCTCAAATCCTGCCCGCTGCCTGCGGACGCGGCCACGGTCAACCCGCTGCTCGGCGGCGGGCGCACCCATCCCACCTTCGTGGAACTGGGCACCAACGACGGCCTGTACATGCACCGCTACGGCTCCAACATCCACAACGGTGCCTACTACGCGGACAAGGACTACACCAACACCATCAGCCACTACTCGGCCGGCCGGCAGATCGACATCGCCGGGCTCGAATCAACCTACCAGTCGCTCAACCGCATGGGCGACGCGGCGATCGCCGACATGGTGGCGCGCTCGCCCCTCAAGTCCACGGGGGCCACGCGCGCCTTGCCGCGTTACTTCTCGATCCGCGAGGTGGACTTCCCCGACCTCTTCGCCGGTGCCACCATGCCCACGCCGGTGGTGCCCGACAGCGAGGTGCAGACGCTGCTGGCCGAGCTGGGGACCAAGAACTACTGGACCTCGGCCGTGCCCGAGATCGTCAACAGCTACCGCGGCGATGGACCCACGGCGCCCTATGCCGGCACGGCCTACCGCAGCAAGCATGTGGGCGATGTGTACGACACCTCGCCCTACCCGGCCGACAATCCGCCCGAGATCGAGCCCTATGTGAAACGCGACAAGCCGCAGTTCATCGTGACCTCGGAATGGATACGCCGCATGGGCCGGCTCATCGCCTACGTGGCACCGCAGGCTTGACGTTGAAGCCTCAGGCCTGCAGCAGGCGCGCCAGCGGCCGGCGCGGCGTGGCGGGCACCTCGCCCTCTGGGTAGCCCAGGCGGCACAGCATCTGCACCGTGGGGTCGCCCGCCTCTTTGGGCGCACCCCGGCCCAGCACCAGCTGGTGGGCGCGTTCGTAGTGCGGCGCCATCTCGGCAAACTCCTGCAGCGCCTGGCTCATGGGGTGCATGCCCACACCGAGCTCGGTGGCCTTGAGCTGCAGGCGCACATAGGCACGGCCCGCCGCGACCTGGTCGGCACGGGTGTTGCCGCCGGTCAGCCAGACGAAGCCCATGGCCGTGCGGCTGTGGCCCTCGAAGCGCTCTGCCGCGGCCTTGTAGCCGGCGCTGCCCTGGGGTGGCGCTACCGTGCGATCGAACATGCCAAAGGCCGTGAGCGCCCGCACGAAAGGGCTGTTCAGCGAGATGCCATCGCGGTGCGCCAGGATCTCGGACGGGCCTACGCGCGTGAGGCGTATGCTTTCCATCATCGTGCGCGGTGTCCCGATCTCCACCTGGGCCGACTGCCAGCACAGCGCACGCAGCGGATCGAGCCGGGCCGGGTCCACGGTGCCACCGGCCTGCAGATGGCCCGGGCGGGAGGCGCTCGCGAGCAAGGCCTGCAGCAGTTCGGGCGACACGGGGCGCGCCAGGTCGTAGTCCACCTTGGGCGTGCGCCGGCGCAGCACCTGGGTGAACAAAGGATCGGCCTGCCCACCCGCCTTGAGCACCACGCGCGCCACGGGCCGGTCATCCCATGCGCTCAGTTGCGCAGGCAGCGGCCCTTGCGGCCACAGCGTGACCTCGCTGGCCATGCCCTGCTGGGCCAGCGCCAGCACCAGCAGCTCCAGGAAGGCACCATGGCCGATCAGGATCTGGCGGCCCAGCGGGTCGGTCTCGGGCAGCACGCGCTCACGGTCGGTGCGCAGGGTGATCACGCCCTCTTCGCGCAAGTCCACCACCCAGGGCTGCAGGTTGTGCGGGTTGGGCGCGGTGATGGCGTAGGCCACGGCACGGCGGCGCAGATCGGTTTCGCCCACGGGCCCCTGCCAGGCCTCCACGGCCTGGGCAGGGTAGTGCGGGCCCGAACTGCAGGCGGCCAAGGGAGCGATGACTGCGGCGGCGATGGTGCCACCGCCAGCCAGGCGGATGAAAGTACGGCGTTGCATGGTGGATGTCTCCTTGCGGTTCATGCCAGGGCGGCGGGGGAAGGGATCGGGGCCAGCAGCCCCAGGTCATGGAGCGCGCGGCGCACCGCAAGCTCGAACGGGGTATGCGGCTCGGTGCCGATGAGCGCCACCAGGCGCGCGTTGTCCAGCCGGTGCGGGGTGCTCCAGAGGTAGCGCACATCGGCCAGGGCGGCATAAGTGGGCAGCACCAGGCCGGCCACGCGCAGCAGCGGCCAGGGCAGCTGGCCCACGCGCACGGCAGCGGCATCGGGCACCCAGCCCTGCTCGGCCGCCACGGCGGAGAGCGCCTGCACCCAATGCTGCGCCGTGACCTGCTGGCCGGCAAAGTGCAGGGTGTCGAAGGCGGCCAGGTGGTGGCGCGCCTCGGCCACCTTCACCAGGGTGCGGGCCAGATCGGGCAGGTAGGCCCAGGGCCGGCTGGTGTCCAGGGGCCCCGGCCAGGTGATGCGGCCCCGGGCCAGGTCCTTGGCGATGGCCAGGTCCAGCCAGCTGCCCGAGCCGCTGCCGAAGAAGTCGCCGGCACGCAGCACGACAGCGCGCATGGCGCCATCGCGCGTGGCGGCCTGCAGGCGCTGCTCCAGGTGGATGCGCATGCGGCCCTTGAAGTCCAGTGCCGTCTGCGGCGTGTCCTCGCGCAGCAAGGGCGGCATGGTACGGCCATAGTTGTACACACTGCCCGGCAGCATGAGCGTGGCGCCCAGCGCGCGGCTGACGTCGATGGCAGCGTCCATGAGCCCGGGCGCCTGGGTGCGCCAGGCCCGGTGGGTGTAGGCCGGGTTCATGGCATGCACCACGGCCTGGGCCCCCTGCGCATGGGCCACCAGGGCCGGCGTGTCCTCGGGCGCGGCGGCAATCCATTGCACGCCGGGCACGGCAGGGCCGGTGGCGCCTGGGCGCACCTGGGCACGCACCTGCCAGCCGGCCTGGGAAAACGCCTGGGCGGCGGCAAGGCCCAGGCGCCCGCGGGCGCCAAGGATGAGGACGGTGGATGCAGCATTCGTCATGGACTGGCTCCTGAAAAACAAGGGATGGGAGCGATTGTGGAAATGCGAGCCCTGTTACACAATTGGCTAACCATCCATAGCAGCAATGCAAAAATGAATACCTTTCACGGGGACCGCCGATGCAACAGCGCTTTGACTGGGGCCTGATCCAGTCCTTTCTGGCTGCCCTGGACCAAGGCAGCCTGCTGGGTGCGGCGCGCGCGCTGAACGCGAGCCAGCCCACCATAGGCCGCCACATCGCCGAGCTGGAGTCGCAGTTGGGCGTGGTGCTGTTCGAGCGCACGGGGCGCGGCCTGCTGCCCACGGAGACGGCCTTGCGCCTGTCGGAGTCGGCCCGCGCGATGCAGACTGGCGCCGACCAACTGGCGCGCAGCGTCTCCGGGGCCGAGGCGGGCGTCAGCGGCACGGTGCGCATCACGGCCAGCCAGCCTGTGGCCTGCATGCTGCTGCCGCCCTTGCTGGCCCGCATGCGGATCGAGCTGCCCGAGGTGCAGGTGGAACTGGTGGCCAGCAACGAGGTCACCAACCTGCTGCGCCGCGAGGCCGACATCGCCCTGCGCATGGTGCAGCCCACGCAGGCCAGCCTGGTGGCCAAGCGCATCGGCAAGGTCACGCTGGGCACCTATGCCCACCGCGACTACCTGCGCCGCCGGGGCACGCCGCGCCAGCCGGCCGACCTGATGCAGCACGACGTGGTCGGCAACGACCGCCAGGGCGACATCGCACGCGGCTTCGCGGCCATGGGCTTTCCCGTGGAACGCCAGCAGTTCGCACTGCGCACCGACGACCTGATCGCCTACTGGCAGGTGGTGCGCAGCGGCCTGGGCATCGGCTTCGTGGCCGACTACATGGCGCGCACCGAGCCCGACCTGGTGGCCCTGCTGCCCATGCTCAAGCTGCCCGAGCTGCCCATCTGGCTCACGGTGCACCGGGAGATACGCACCAGCCAGCGCATCCGGGCCGTGTACGATTTTCTGGCCCAGGCCGTGCCCGACGCCCTGTAACCCACCCCTCGCCCATGACCATGCACCACCTCCTGCGCCGATTCGCGGCAAGCCTTCTCGCCGGCCTCCTGGGTGCGGTAGCGCCGGCCATGGCCGCCGACACCGCGAGCTTCGAGCCCGCGACCAGCACGCTGCGCCTGCCCACGCTGCAACTCGATGCCGGCGACCGCTACCGCGATGTGGTGGTGCGCCTGCTCGATACCGGACAGTTGCGGGTGGACGATCCGAGCGTGGGCGCCGAGCTGCAGTACCTGACCACGGGCAGTGTGCTGCGCCTGCCCCAGGTGGTGATCGGCACGGCCACCTACCCCAAGGTCAGCCTGACCCGGCCAGGGCTGGAACTGCTCTCCGTGGGCGGGTTGCTGCCGCCCCCGAGCGCGGCGGACGCGAGCGTGCCGGGGGCCGTCAGCACGCCCTTTCCCACGCTAGAGAACATCTCGGTGGAATGGGCTTTCACCGGCGATGCCAACCGCAATGCCGTGGTCGGCGTGCGCTACCGCGTACAGGGCAGCAGTGCCTGGCTCGCCGGCATGCCTCTGCGCCGCATCCACAACGAGACCTCGGACCAGGGCCGCACCTGGCCGCTGCGCCACTCGGGCAGCCTCTTCGACCTGGCACCGGGCACCAGCTACGAGATCGAACTCACGCTCACCGACCCCGATGGCGGCAGCACCGTGCGCACCACCACGGCCACCACGCGCAGCGTGCCCATGCCGGCGCCCGGCGCGCTGGTCAGGCCTGCCACACCAGCCACCCTGGCCAGCGTGCTGGCGGCGGCGAATGCCGGCGATATCGTGGAACTGGGGGCCGGGCGCTACAGCGGCTTCAGCGTGGGGCGCAGCGGCGCGCCGGGCCGGCCGCTGGTCATCCGGGGTACCCCGGGCGCCGTGGTCGAGGGCGAGATCAGCGTCTTCAACCAGCGCCATGTGATGCTGACCGAGCTGACCCTGAACGGCCGCGTGCGCTTCAACGGCACGAACGATTTCAGCATGACGCGCAGCACCGTCAACGCCACGGCGGCGCTGGGCGGGCACGGCATCATCACCTTCACGCGGGCCGAGAACGCCTACATCGCCGACAACACGGTGACCGGCACAGTGGTCTGGTCCGAGGCGGCGCTCGGCGTGTCGGGCGGCAACGCCGGCGAGGGCATCCTCGTGACGGGGCCGGGCCATGTGATCGCCCACAACCGCGTGGCCCGCTTTCGCGACAACATCTCCCTGCTCGAAGACGGCGAGGCCGTGGACCAGTACAGCATCGACATCCTGAACAACGATCTCTCCGAGGCGGCAGACGACGGCGTGGAGGCCGACTTCTGCATGCACAACTGCCGCATCCTGCGCAACCGGCTGACCAACGTGTTCATCGCGCTGTCGTCACAGCCCGGCCTGGGCGGGCCCACCTACTTCGTGCGCAACGTGGTCTACAACGCGGTGCACGTGGCCTTCAAGCTCTACCGCAGCAGCTATGGCGATGTGCTGCTGCACAACACGGTGGTGAAGAACGGCGATGCGCTGGGCATCTATGCCGGCGCCACGGTAGGGCGGCTGTATGCGCGCAACAACCTGTTCATCGGCGGACCGGGCGGCAGCTATGGTGGCTATTCCAGCGGCACCGGCCGGGTGCTGTCCATCGCCGACCTGGACGTGACCAGCGCCGATCTGGACTACGACGCCTACGGTTCCACCGCGGGCAGCTTCACCGGGCGCTGGGGCGCCACCAGCTTTGCCAGCCTGGCGGAGCTGCGCGCGCGCACCACGGAGCGCGCCGCCGTGCAGGTGGGCATGGACTCCTTTGCGGCCGCCCCCGTGTTCCCAGGCGCGCCGCTCACGCTGTACAACGTGCCCGACCTGCGCCTGCAGCCCGGCTCCCCTGCCGTCGATGCCGGGCAGCGCATCCCCAACATCAACCAGGGCCACCAGGGCAGCGCGCCCGATGCAGGTGCCTACGAGCAGGGCCAGGCCCTGCCGGTGTACGGCCCGCGCTGAAGCGCGGTCAATACAGCGGTGCGATGGGCTTGACCACGTACAGCATGTTGCTGTCGGCCTTGCCGTCGTACAGGTACTTCTGCTTGATGCCGCCCAGGTTGTCCGGGGCGATCACGAAGTCGGCGTCGTTGAGGATGGCCAGGCGGCTCGCGTCGATGACCCACATGCCTTCGAGCTTGTCGTGCGGGTACTTCTGCGAGGCGATGGCGTCGTAGGCCAGGGTCTTGGCGACGGGCCGGATGCCCAGCGCGGCCAGTTGCGCCCAGCCCGCGGCGTAGTTGTCGGCCGTGCCGCCATCCTTGACCACCAGCTCCAGCGTCTTGCCGTCCACCAGCAGGCCGTTGGCGGCATGCACCGAGAGCGAGGAGGCGTTGGCGCTGCGCAGGGCGGCGTTGGAACGGTCCACGTTGGTCGCCTGGCCGAGGTCGATCTTGTAGATGTTCTTGCGCACCACGCCGGTGTCGATGCCGTAGAACTTGGTGTCGCGCTCGACCACGAGGAAGCTGGTGGCGGAGAGCGCCACGATCTCGGAGTTGGCCAGGCCGGCCGCATCCTGGCGGTACAGGTACTGGGCCGTGGCGCCAGTCTCGATGTTCACCGTGACGATGCGCGTGAGGTTGATGCTGCCGACCGCACTGGTCGGGTTGTACAGGTTGGACTGCATCATGCCCACCAGCGTCTTGCCGTCGGGGGTGATGGTCAGGCCTTCCATGCCGCGGTTGGGCCAGCGTGTGGACAGTTCGGCCGGCAGGGTGCGGCCGGCCTTGTTGCGCGGGTCGGCCGCAAACGGGTTGATGCGCTCGATCTCCTTGCCCGTGGCGTCGAAATGCACGATGTGCGGACCGTACTCGTCGCTGATCCAGAACGTGCCGTCCTTCATGGCCACCAGGCCTTCGGAATCGAGGCCGCTTTCGTCGAAGCCCTTGACGCCGTCGCCATCGGGGTCCAGCGAGACGACGCTGCCGTCCAGGTTGTAGGGCGTCTCGCCGGTGCCGCCGAATTGGCTGTTGGGCAGGCCGGTGATGGGGCGGCCCTTGGGGTCCTTGAGCAGGATGGTGCTCACGAGCTCGGCCTTGCCCTCGTGCGTGAGCTTGAACAGGCCGATGCGGGGCGTGTACTCCGGCGTGATGAAGATGATGCCCGAGGGCGTGCGGGTCGGCTCGGTGGCGGCGTTCGGGCCGCGGTCGCTCAGGCCGTAGAAGTAGCCTTCCAGCGTGGGGTGCGGAGCCAGGGAAGAACCGTAGCTGCCATTGCGCAGCTCGGTCTTCTCGGCGTTGGCCACTTTGCCCATCACCTCGTAGGGCAGGCTGGTGCCGCTGGCACCCGGAAACTGGAACCCGTCGTCGGAGCCGCCACAGGCGACCATGCCCCAACCCAGGGCGACGATGGACAGGGCACGGGGAACAAAATGCTTCATGCTTGTTGGAGTGAGAATGGAAGGCTTATCCAGCATATGAAGGCTGCGTGACAATCCCATGAATCCACCAAGGTCGGTTCGGCAGCGACCCCGCTGGCCCTGCACCCGCCGATGACTGGCCACATTTGGGATACAAACACGGAAATCCGCGCCCCGGCCATCGGCGCCCCACCACAGGAGGATCTCTTGAACCCTTCCACCGGCATGACACGCCTTGTTGCCACTCTCTGCGCCAGCCTGCTGCTGGGTGCGGCCGGCAGCGCGCTCGCGCAAGACACCAGCAGCTCGCGCATCGCGCGCGTGACCGTCTATTCCGGCACCGCCACCGTGGAACGCGTGGCCAGGGTGGCGGCGGGTGCACGCAGCTTCACCTTCAGCTGCCTGCCCGCCTCGCTGGATGCACCAAGCCTGCAGATCAACGCCGACGCCAGCGTGCGCGTGGGCGAGTTCAATGTGCTCACCGAAGACCGCGACGTGGCTCCGGCCTGTGCCAGCCCGCTGGACGGCCGCATCCGCGACCTGGAAGACCAGATTGCCGCGGTGAAGGCCGAATCGGGCGGGCTGCAACTGGTGGACAGCTACCTCAAGGGCGTGGCGGGCGGCAGGGCTGCCGGCGATGACAGTGCCAGCGGCCGTGCACCGGCCCCCACGCCGGCACAGATCAGCGCCATGGCCGAAGTGCTGCGCAAGTCGGGCCAGGACGCTCTGGCGCGCAGCCACCAGCTCCAGCGCAAGCAGGAAGCGCTGGAACTGGCCTTGATGCCCCTGGTTGCCGAGCGCAACCGCGTGGCCAGCCAGCGTGCGCGCGTGGTGTCGGTCAGCATCAACCTCGCGGCCGAGCGCGAGGGCGAGCTGCGCCTGTCCTACCAGGTGCGCGGCCCGGGCTGGCAGCCGAGCTACCGGGCCACACTGGATGCGGCCAAATCCACCGTGCTGCTGGAGCGCCAGGCCCTGGTCGCCCAGAACAGTGGCGAGGACTGGAGCAACGTGCAGCTCACCCTGTCCACCGGCCAGCCCGGCCGCGCCACCCAGGGCCGCCTGCCGCGCCCCTGGACGCTGGATGTGCTGCCGCCCCCCCAGCCCCAGGCAAGCCCCGCCCCGGTGATGGCCATGGCGGCGCCTGCGGCAGCGCCTGCCCCTGTGGCACGTTCACGCGATATGGCGGAGGAAGCCATGCCCAGCTTCGAGGTGAGCACCTCCGACAAGGGCTTTGCCACCGAATTCGCCGTGCCCCAGCGCATCACCGTGCCCTCGAGCGGGCAGCGCGTGACACTGGCGCTGGGCAACCACAGCGCGGCCGCCACCCTGCTCACGCGCACCGCCCCCGCGGTGGAAGACGTGGCCTACCTGGTGGCCGAGGTCGCTACACCGCCCGGCGTGTGGCCGGCGGGCGCCGTGGGCCTGTACCGCGATGGTGCCTTTGTGGGCACCGGGCGCCTGGACTTCGGCGCGCCCAGCACGGCCCCGGCGGGCAGCACCAGCCTGTCGTTCGGCAAGGATGACCTGGTCACCGTGCGCGCCGAGGCCCCGCAGGACCTGACCAGCGCCACGGGCTTCACCGGTTCGCGCACCGAGCGCCGCACACGCCGCGCCTACAGCGTGGAAAACCGCCACAAGACCGGCATCACGCTGCAGGTGCTGCATGCCGCGCCGGTCTCGCGCAACGAGAAGATCGAGGTCGAGTCGCGCTACCAGCCGCAGCCGGCCGAGACGGCGTTCAACCGCACGCCCGGCACGGTGGCCTGGCAGCAGCCGCTGGCGGCGGGCGCCACGGCGCAATTCAGCGCCGAACACACGGTGCGCTACTCCAAGGACATCCAGTTGCAGGAACGCCAGTGATTGCCCCCTCTGTACCACGCCGCGCCACGGCGGCCTTCATGTTCTCGCACCCGGCCCACTGCATTGCGCTGGGCTTTGGTGCCGGCCTCTCGCGCATCGCGCCCGGCACCGTGGGCACGCTGTGGGCCTGGCTGGCCTTTCTGGCGCTGCAGCAGTGGCTGAGCCCCCTCTACATGGGCATGCTGATCGCCGCCAGCACCGTGGTCGGCTGGTGGGCCTGCACGGTGGCCGCGCGCAACCTGGGCATCGCCGACCCCGGCAACATCGTCTGGGACGAAGTCGTAGCCTTCTGGCTGGTGCTGTGGCTGGCCATGCCCATGGGCTGGTGGGGGCAGTTGGCGGCGTTTGCGCTGTTCCGCTTCTTCGATGCCGCCAAGCCGGGCCCCGTGGCCTGGGCCGATGGCCTGTTCAAGGGCTTTGGCTGGCGTGGCGGCTGGGGCATTTTGTGGGACGACTTCGTGGCCGCCTTCTGCACCCTGCTGCTGATCGCGCTGTGGAGGTTCTGGCGATGAGCGGTACGGCAACCCAGCAAGACCTGCTCGCCGACATTGCGGCCCGCCTGCTCGCCCGTGGGCAGATGCTGGCCACGGCCGAGAGCTGTACCGGCGGCATGATCGCCGCGGCCTGCACCGACCTGTCGGGGTCGAGCCAGTGGTTCGAGCGCGGCCTGGTGAGCTACTCCAACGAGGCCAAGGCCGAGCTGCTGGGCGTGCCGCCCGGGCTGATCGCGGCGCACGGCGCCGTGAGCGAGCCGGTGGCCCGTGCCATGGCGGCTGGGGCCGTGGCCCATTCGCGCGCGCAGGTGGCCGTGGCCGTCACGGGCGTGGCCGGCCCCACGGGCGGCAGCCCCTCCAAGCCCGTGGGCACGGTCTGGTTCGGCTGGGCCGTGGATGGCGCCGTGTACACCGAGCTGCAGCAGTTCCCGGGCGACCGCGCCGCCGTGCGCAGTGCCACCGTGGCCCATGCACTGCAGCGGCTGCACGGCTACCTCGGTTGAAGCGCAGGCCTGGTCGCACAGGCGCCAGCAGGCCGGCACGGCCCCGGTGTAGCATCTTTCGCCCGGGCCCACCGCCCGTCCCGTACCTACCGGAGCCTCCATCCATGCACCCCAACGCCCAGACCCTGCAGCGCTTCTACACCGCCTTCGGCCAGCTCGACCATGCCACCATGCAGGCCTGCTATGCGCCCGACGCAACCTTCGACGACGAGGCCTTCTCGCTCAAGGGGCGCGAGCAGATCGGCGGCATGTGGCGCATGCTGGCCACGGCCACCAGCAAGAACGGCCGGGAGCACTGGAAGCTCGAATCGAGCGGCATCGAGGCCGACGACCAGACCGGCCGCGCGCACTGGGAGGCGCACTACCTCTTCAGCGCCACGGGGCGCAAGGTGCACAACATCATCGACGGCACGTTCACCTTCACGCCCGAGGGCCTGATCGCCACGCACCGCGACCGCTTCAACTTCTGGCGCTGGTCGCGCCAGGCCCTGGGCACGCCCGGCCTGCTGCTGGGCTGGTCGCCCTCGCTCAAGCGCAAGGTGCGCAGCACGGCCGCCGGCAACCTGGCGAAATTCCTGGCGCAGGAAAAGAAGTAGGAACCTGTTGAGGGTCTGGCTGGGGATCACCAGCAGGTTCTCAGCACAGAACGTGCATTTGTTCACGCCGGCCGCGCCCACCACCCCAATGGGGTGGGGCGCCGCGCTGATGCGTCCCTAGAATCCGCGGCTTCGCACGCTGCGGGCAGGCCCCTCCGGCCGGGTGCCCGCAGCCACCTGGAATCTCCTCGGTCCCCAAGCTGCGCCTGCGCGGAGCCGGCCGATCCGCCCTGCTGCTGCCGCCATGTCGCCTTTCACCGCCACCCAGAACCAGCTCCTGATGGAGCACCTGCGCAGCTTTCTGCAGGGCATGGAGCCCGACGCCCTGGAGCTGCTGCGCGCCCATATGGAGTGGGTGGAGATCCCCGGCGGCGGTACGCTGATGAACCAGGGCGATCCCGGCGAGTCCATGTACCTCACCGTGAGCGGCCGCCTGCGCGCCTATGTGCGTGGCGACGATGGCCAGCAGCGCCGTGTGGCCGACATGGGGCGCGGCCAGGCCATCGGCGAGATCAGCCTGTTCACCGACGCACCGCGCGCCGCCACCGTCGTGGCGGTGCGCGACTCGGTGCTGGTGCGGCTGACCAAGCCGGTGTTCAAGACCTTGTTGGCCAGCAGCGCGCAGCTGTCCATGGCGCTCACGCGCCAGGCCATCGAGCGCCTGCAGTCGCGCTCGGCCAATCCCGCGATGGAGCGCCCCGTGGCCATGGGCCTCTTGCCCATCAGCGCCGGGGTGGACCTGCAGGGCTTTGCCGTGAAGCTCGCGCGCCAGCTCGGCGCCCCCGGCAAGGTGCGCGTGGTGGATTCGGCCACCGTGGACCGCGAGCTGCAGGACCCTGGCATCGCCCAGCGCGAGGGTGCCGATGCCTCGGCCAACCGGCGCATCGCCATGCTGCTCGACGAGATCGAGGCACGCAACGACTTCGTGCTGCTGCTGGCCGACGCCGAGCCCACGCCCTGGACACGCCGCGTGAGCCGGCACTGTGACGAGTTGCTGCTGCTGGCCGATGCCTCGGCCGAGCCCGCCATCCACCCCATCGAAGCGCAGTGCCTGGCCCAGCGCGCGCCGCTGACCGAGGCGGCCGAGATCCTGGTGCTGCTGCACCCGGCCGACGCCCGTTGCCCGCGCCATACCGAGCAGTGGCTGGCGCGCCGCACGGTGGCCGACCATGTGCACGTGCGCCCGGCGCTGGAGCGCGACATGGCGCGCCTGGCGCGCATCCAGAGCCGCACCGCCGTGGGCCTGGTACTGGCCGGCGGCGGTGCGCGCGGCTTTGCGCACCTGGGGGTCTACCGCGCGCTGCTGGAGCAGGGCGTGGAGATCGACTGCGTGGGCGGCACCAGCATCGGCTCGGTGATGGCCGCCTACGTGGCATCGGACCAGCCGCTGGAGGCGGTGATGGCCAACGCACGCGAGGCCTTTCGCACCAACCCCACGGGCGACTTCAACCTGCTGCCCATGCTCTCGCTGATCAAGGGCCGGCGCCTGCGCCACATCCTGGACCAGGCCGTGGGCCGGCTGGTAGGATTTCCGGCCCGGGTGGAGGACCTGTGGAAGAACTACTACTGCGTGGCCACCAACTACTCCCGCGCATGCGAGCAGGTGGTACGCCAGGGCAGTCTGGTCAAATCGCTGCTGGCCAGCATCTCCATCCCTGGCGCGCTGCCGCCCGTGGTGCATGAGGGCGACCTGCTGTGCGATGGTGGCACGTTCAACAACTTTCCGGTGGATGTGATGCGCGGCATGCGCGGCGTGGGCACGGTGATCGGGGTGGACCTGAACTTCCGCAAGCCCCGGCAGATCGACCTGGACGATGTGCCCAGCAGCTGGGCCCTGCTGCGCGACAAGCTGCGCCCACGCGCGCAGCGGCGCTACAAGCTGCCCTCGCTGGCCAGCTACCTGATGACGGTGACCATCCTGTACAGCATGTCGCGCCAGCGCCAGTCGCAGCAGCTGACCGACCTGTACTTCAACCCGCCCATGGAGCGCGTGGGCATGCTGCAGTGGAACCGCTTCGAGCAGATCGTGCAGCAGGGCTATGCGCACGGGCTGGATGTGCTGGGCCGGATCGAGGCGGCAGGCCGTGCGCACGAAGCGGTCCAGGCCACGCCCTGACCTCAGCCAGCGCGCGGCTCCGCCCCCAGCCGGTCCACCAGCACGGCGCTGGCCTGGTTGAGCCCCGTGACCTCGACGGTGCAGCCATGGTGCTGCAGCCGCTCGACCACCTTGTCGAGCGCCGCCACGGCCGTGATGTCCCAGAAATGCGCACCCGACACGTCGATGCACACCGCGCGCCCTTGCGCGCCCAGGGTGTCGAAAGCGTCGATGAAGGCGTCGGCCGATGCAAAGAACACCTGGCCCGTGACCTGCCAGGTGCGCGTGCCGGCGGCACCGTCGTCATGCACGCTCACGCGCAGCATGCGGGCGACCTTGGCGGCAAAGAACACGCCGCTGAGCAACACGCCCACGGCCACACCAGCCGCCAGGTTGTGCGTGAACAGCGTCACTGCCACCGTGGCCAGCATCACGGTGCTGGACAGGCGCGGGTGGCGCACCAGGGCGCCCAGGGATTTCCAGTCGAAAGTGGAGGCCGACACCATGACCATGATGGCCACCAGGGCGATCACAGGCACCTGCGACACCCAGGGCTTTAGCGCCACCATCAGGATGAGCAGGAACACCCCCGCGAACAAGGTGGACAGGCGCCCGCGCCCGCCGTACTTCACGTTGCCCACGGCCTGGCCGATCATGCCGCAGCCCGCAATGCCGCCGAACAGGCTGGCCGCGACATTGGCCACGCCCAGGCCCGCGCATTCGCGGTTCTTGGAGCTGGGCGTGTCGGTCATCTCGTCCACCACGGCAGCGGTCAGCACCGATTCGAGCAGGCCCACCATGGCAATGGCCAGGGCAGGCAGCGCGATGATGCGCAGGGTGTCGAGCGCCAGCGGCACCTGCGGCAGGCCCAAGGCGGGCAGCGCATCGGGCAGACGCCCCAGGTCCGCCACCGTGGGCAGCGCCAGGCCCATGCCCGAAGCCAGCAGCGTGAGCAGCACCACGCAGATCAAGGGTGAGGGAATCGCCGTGAGCGCGCGCCAGCCCAGCCGCAGGCCCAGCCAGGGCAGGCCGTAGATGATGGCCAGGCCCAGTGCCAGCATGGCCCAGGTGGCCGCACCCGCGCCGGAGAGGTGCGGCAGTTGCGCCGAAAAGATCAGGATGGCCAGCGCATTGACGAACCCGGTGCGCACCGAGCTGGAGACAAAGCGCACCAGCACCCCCATGCGCAGCAGCCCGAAGGCCAGTTGCACCATGCCCGCGAGGATGCCGGCCGCCAGCAGGTACTGCAGCCCATGCGACTGCACCAGCGGCGCCGCCACCAGGGCGACGGAGCCGGCCGCGGCCGAGACCATGGCCGGGCGCCCGCCCACGAAGGCGATCACCAGGCTGATGACGAAGGAGGCAAAGAGCCCCACCGACGGGTCCACCCCGGCGACAACGGAAAAGGCGATGACTTCGGGGATCAGCGCAAAAGTGGCGACGGCGCCCGCCAGCAGTTCACGTGGAATGCTGACCGGGGCCCATTCGGCGCGCAGCCGGGACAGGACGGAGGAAGGCATGGCAGGCCGCACGCGCAGACGCACGGTCACAGGGAAAAGGGGAAAGACCTGCGCAAGAAACGCACCGGCCGGCGCATGGCCGCGCGCCGGCAGGTCAGCGCAGGCCGTTCAGCCGGCGCCGTGGCACTTCTTGTACTTCTTGCCGCTGCCGCAGGGGCAGGGGTCGTTGCGGCCGGGTTCGGGGGCCTTGCGCAGGGTTTCCACGCGCGGGCCCAGGCTCTTCCAGACCTGGCGCAGGTCGTACACCGCCCAGATGGCCTCGCCGAAGGCCTCCACACGCGCCTGGCTGGTGCTGGGCGGGCCGTTCTCGTCGAACATGCAGACCTCGGGCTTGCCGGTGTCGTCCTCGGTCAGGGCGACGATGCTGTCCAGCGCATCGTTGATCCATTGGGCGGCCTCCTTGTCGCGCGGGGCGGCCCAGTCCTCGGGCCAGTTCTCCACGGCGAACATGAATCCCAGGGCCCAGATCTGGCCGAACGAGGGGATCTCCTCTTCGTCGGAGTCCATCTCGGCGCGCTGTTCCTCGGTCAGGCTGGCCACCGCGCCGCGCATGTCCATGGCCTCGGGCTGGTAGGTGCGCTCGTCGTCCAGGCGGTCGACCTTGGCATCGAGCTGGTGCACCACCTCGTCCCAGCGGCGCGTCCACAGTTCCAGGAAGCGCGCCTGCTGGGCGGCATCGGCAAAGGCTGGCAGCAGGGGCAGGGGCTCGCCCTCGGCGACCTCGAGCTCGGCGCCGTCGCCCAGCAGCATGGGCAGGTACTCGGCTGGCGCGATGGGCCTGCGGCTGCAGACCACGGCGGCCAGGAAACCGTCGCAGAACTCCCACTGCGGGATTTCCTCCCCGCGGGTGCGCAGGTCGTCGAGAATATTGTCGATTTCTTCCAGCTCATCCGGGCCCAGGGCAGGTGCCAGGGCGGCGGTTTCAGGGTCGGCTTCGGGTTTTTCGGTGGATTCGGTCATGGCGGGGCTCCGTGGACGGGTGCTGGAGGCAAACTTTTACTTTTATGATGGGCCCGGGGGCGAGCGCGGCAGTGCCACCCGGTGCAAAGGCGGCAGTGTAGCCCTCCCGCCACGCCCGCCAAAAAACCAGGACAAGCCATGCTCCACCAACTCAATTCCCTGTACCCGGTGCGCTACACGGCATTTGCCCTGTGCGTGCTGGGCCTGCTGCTGGCGCTGTTCGCCCTGGTGGCATTCGGCGTGGGCCTGCCGCTGGTGCTGGTCTTCGGGGTCCTGGTGGCTGTGGGCGTGTACGACCTGCGCCAGACGCGCCACGCCATCCTGCGCAACTACCCGGTGATCGGCCACTTCCGCTTCATGCTCGAGTACATCCGGCCCGAGGTGCGCCAGTATTTCATCGAGAGCGACAGCGAGGCGGCGCCTTTTTCGCGCGCCCAGCGCTCGCTGGTCTACCAGCGCGCCAAGGGCGAGCCCGACAACCGCCCCTTCGGTACCCACCTGGACGTGGGCGCGCATGGCTACGAATGGGTCAACCACTCCATGGCGCCTACGCAGCTCACCTCGCACGACTTCCGCGTGTGGATCGGCGGCAGCCCCGATGCGCCCTCCCCCTCGGTCTCGCCCTGCACCCAGCCCTACCATGCCAGCGTGTTCAACATCTCGGCCATGAGCTTTGGCGCCTTGTCAGCCAATGCCGTGCTGGCACTGAACAAGGGTGCACAGCAAGGCGGCTTTGCGCACGACACGGGCGAGGGCTCGATCTCGCAGCACCACCGCGTGCATGGCGGCGACCTGATCTGGGAGATCGGCTCGGGCTATTTCGGTTGCCGCAACGACGACGGCAGCTTCAGCCCCGAGCGCTTCGCCGCGAACGCGCAGGACCCGCAGGTCAAGATGATCGAGCTCAAGCTCAGCCAGGGCGCCAAGCCGGGCCATGGCGGGGTGCTGCCCGCCGCCAAGGTGACGGCCGAGATCGCCGCTGCGCGGGGCGTGCCCATGGGCAAGGACTGCATTTCGCCCTCGCGCCACAGCGCCTTTTCCACGCCGGTGGAGATGATGCAGTTCATCGCGCGCCTGCGCGAGCTCTCGGGCGGCAAGCCCACGGGTTTCAAGTTCTGCCTGGGCCACCCCTGGGAGTGGTTCGGCATCGTCAAGGCCATGCTGATCACCGGCATCACGCCCGACTTCATCGTGGTGGACGGGGCCGAGGGCGGCACCGGTGCCGCACCCGTGGAGTTCAGCGACCATGTGGGCGCGCCGCTGCAGGAAGGCCTGCTGCTGGTGCACAACACCCTGGTGGGCGTGAACCTGCGTGATCGCGTGCGCATCGGCTGCGCGGGCAAGGTGATCACGGCCTTCGACATCGCGCGCATGATGGCCCTGGGCGCCGACTGGTGCAACGCCGGGCGCGGCTTCATGATGGCGCTGGGCTGCATCCAGGCGCAAAGCTGCCACACCGGCCACTGCCCCACGGGCGTGACCACGCAGGACGCGCAGCGCCAGCAGGCCCTGGTGGTGCCCGACAAGGCCTCGCGCGTGGCGCAGTTCCACCGCAGCACGCTGCATGCGCTGCAGGAGCTGGTGCAGGCGGCCGGACTGCAGCACCCCAAGGACATCACGGCCCACCACATCGTGCGCCGCATCAGCGATACCGAGGTGCGCCTCTTGTCCAACCTGATCACGCGCATGCAGCCGGGCGCGCTGCTGGGGCCGCTCGATGCCCAGCACAATGTGTTCCGCCTGTACTGGCCGCTGGCCAGCGCGCACAGCTTCGCGGCCAGCGAGCCGGCGCTGGAGCCTTCGGTGCCCCACCATGTCGAGGTGGCCCACGCGGCCGTGGCCGCCGTGGGCGACCTGCCCGCCAACGCCGCCGTATGACGACGATGGACGCAGGCCAGGCCCCTGAAACCACTCCGGGCAGCAGCAGCATCATCGACTACGCCGCCTACCTGCGCCAGCAGCTCGCGCAGCAGCAGTTCAACGTGGCCAGTTACCGCCTGGGCGACGAGCAGGTGTGGCTCAAGAAGGCGGGGGCGCCGCACGGCATGGGCCGCTACCGCGCCATGGCGGCACTGGCGGCCCTGCTGCGCCTGGAGGTGCTGCGCCCTGTGCCCAACCGGGGCGGGAACGAGGCCATCGCCACCGAGGTGCGGCGCCTGCGCGACCTGCAGGCGCGCGGCCTGCGCGTGCCCACCGTGCTGGCCGCGCAGGAAGACGGCTTTCTGATGCGCCACCTGGGCCGCCCGGCGCAGCAGACGCCCTCGCTGGGCAACGAGATCGACCATGCCGTGTCCGCCGGCCCCGCCGCCGTGCTGGCCTTGTGGCAGCAGGGCCTGGTGGCGATTGCACAGGTGCATGCAGCCGGCACCTGCCTGAGCCAGGCGTTTGCGCGCAACCTGGTGCGCTGCCCCGATGGCGTGGTGGGCTACATCGACTTCGAGGACGACCCGGCCGGCGTGCTGCCACTGCCCGTGTGCCATGCACGCGATGCCCTGTGCTACGCGCACTCCACCGCCATCTACCTGCGCCTGGTGGGTGCGCTCGATGATGCCCGCGCGCTGTGGGCGGCCTGGGTCGCCGCCGGCAGCCCTGAGTTGCAGGCCGTGATGGCCAGCAGCGTCGGGCGCATGGGCTGGATGCGCCACCTGCCGCAAAGCCGCAAACTGGGCCGCGACATGCAGCGTGTGCGCGCGGCCTACGACCTGCTGGGGCCCTGAGCCTTTCGCTCAGGCGATGGCGGGCGCAGCCTCCAACACCAGCGCCGTCGCCACATGGGCATCGAGCAGCAGCAGGCGCTTGCGCATGCAGATCACGGCCTTGTCCTTGCTCAGCAGGATGGCGCGGTGCGCGGCCGCCAGGTCGATGAACTTCTGGTCATCGGCGTCCTTGCAGACATAGGCCACGCGCGGCGCAATCTCCACCAGGCGCGCCTGCGCATCGAAGGCGGCCAGCACCCGGGCGGCATCGACCTGGTAGTAGTCCATGCGGCCCACGATGTGCGGGTAGGCCAGCACGCGCTCCAGTTCGTCGCGCATGACCTGCGTGGCGATCCAGGCCAGGCGCCCCTCGGCCAGCAACTGGCGCAGCGGCGTGGTGGCGGGGTCGGAGAAGATCAGCAGGTCCAGCGCGACATTGGTGTCCACCACCACCGGGCGCGCGGGCTCGCCGACAGGTGCCTCGGCCGGCAGGGAGAGCTCAACCCGCATTGCGAGGTCCGTCGCCAGGGGCCTTGGCCGCGCGCTCGCGCACCGCACCCTTGACCATGTCGAAGCGGAACATGCGGCACTCGATGGGGCCGTTCCACATGGGCACGCGGCGCGACTCCTTCAGGCGCATCTTGCCGGGCAGCTTGAGGTCGGGCGTGAGCATCCAGGCCGTCCAGCCCGAGTAATTCTTCTTCCAGTGGCTGGCCAGCTGGCTGAAGAATTCGCCGCCGTCGTCGGTGTGCGCCGCCTCGCGGCCCACGCTGGCCCCCTGGGCGCGTTCGGCCGCGCGCTCGTTGGCATTGCGGCCGGCCGATCCGGCTGCGGCAATGCGCTCGCCGTAGGGCGGGTTGAGCAGCATCACGCCCGGTTGCTCGCAGGGCGGCATGCGCTGCAGGGCATCGCCGCCGCGCAACTGCAGGGCTTCGGTCACGCCGGCGCGCTCGGCATTGCGCTGGGCAAAGTCCACCATGCGGTGGGCCACATCGCTGCCGAACACCGGCACGGGGCTGGGGCGGATAGCGCTCTCGGCCTCGGCCTGCATGGCCGACCACACATGGCCCTGGAAGGGCAGGAGCTTCTCGAACGCAAAGCGGCGCAGCATGCCGGCCGGGATGCGGCAGGCGATCTGCGCGGCCTCGATGGCAATGGTGCCGCTGCCGCAGCAGGGGTCGTACAGGGGCACGGGGTCATCGCCCAGCGGGTCCCAGCCGCTGGCGGCGATCATGGCTGCGGCCAGGGTCTCCTTGAGCGGGGCGTCGCCCTTGTCCTCGCGCCAGCCGCGCTTGAACAGCGGCTCGCCCGAGGTGTCGATGTAGACCGTGGCCTCGTCGGTGGTCAGGTGCAGGTGGATGCGCACATCGGGCCACTGGGTGTTCACGTCGGGGCGCACGCCCGTCTTGTGGCGGAAACGGTCGGCCACCGCATCCTTCACGCGCAGGCCGGCGAAGTTCAGGCTCTGCAGCGGACTGTGCTGGGCGGTGACCTCCACCTTGAAGGTCTGGCGCGTGGTGAACCAGATCTCCCAGGCCACCTCGCTGGCGATGCCGTAGAGGTCGTTCTCGGAGCGGTAGGGCCGGTGCGCCAGCTGCACCAGCACGCGCTGCGCGAGGCGGCTGTGCAGGTTGAGCAGCAGCGCGTGGCGCCAGGAGGCGCGCAGCAGCACACCGCCGCGCCCGACCAGCAGGTCCTGGCCCGTGAGGCCGGTGATGGCGTGCACCTCGTCGGCGAGGTAGCCCTCGACACCGGCGGGGCAGGGAAGAAAGAGTTGGAGTTGGTTCATGGCACTGGGCGACAGGATACGCTCATGCGTGGGATGCGGCACGCGCCAGCAGCAGCTGGCGGATGGATTCGGGGATGGGCGCCACCTTGCGGTCGCTGCGGCCGATGAAGACGATGCCCACCTTGCCGCGCGCCACTTCGCGGCCCGAGGTCTTCTCGGTCATGCGAAAGACGAGGTCGAAGCCATAGCGGTTGAGGTCGGCCGGCGCCATGTCCACGCGCATGGTCTCGCCGTGGAAGCCTTCGGACTTGTACTGCGCCACGATGTCGCCCACCACGGTGGACAGGCCGCCCACATCGGCCTCGGGGTAGCCCAGCGACTGGAAGAAGCGCACGCGCGCCTCGGACACCAGGCTCAGCAACTGCGCGTTGTCCAGATGCCCGCCCTGGTTGACATGGCTGATGTAGATCTGCAGTTCGGTGGAAAAGCCGAAATGCGCGGGAAGGTCGAAAACGATGCGGGCCATGGCGCGGAAAAACAGGAGATCGGAAAAAGGCAGCGAACCGGGGGCGTTGACGCCCTGCGGAGAAGCCCGCCAAGGGGCATCGGGGGCTGCGAGGGTGCCCCATACGGGTGAGGCATGGCCCCAGCGGGCCGCGGGGCGGCAGAAGTCTCTTATGCTCCCGGGATGCCGATTTTACCCGGAGCCCCCATGCACACCCTGCGCTGGAGCCTGATCCTCGCCCTGGTGGTGGCCGCGCTCACGGGCGCGGCACATGCCCAGACGCTCTACAAGTCCGTGGACCCGAATGGCAAGGTGGTCTACAGCGACCAGCCGCCCGCGTCCGGTTCGGCGCAAAAGACCATGAAGCTCGAGGCCCCGCCCATCAGCGTGGTTCCGGGCAACCCGCTGCCGCCGGCCACGCCCGGCCAAGCGCCCGAGGAAGCCCAGAAAGCAGCCCAGCCGCGGGGCGAGGTGACGCTCTACATGGCCACCTGGTGCGGCTACTGCAAGGCGGCCAAGGCCTACCTGGGCGGCAAGGGCATTGCCTACCGGGAGTTCGATGTGGACACACCAACCGGCAAGGCCGCCTTCGCGCAGATCGGTGCGCGCGGCGTGCCGGTGCTGCTGACCAACGGCCAGCGGGTGAACGGTTTCAGCACCCAGTCCTACGACGCCGTCTTTGCCAAACGCCCCTGAAGAGCCCCATGTTCCGTACCGCCCTTGCATCGATGGCCTTTGCGCTGTGCCTGCCCGTTCTGGCCGAAGAACTGCGGGTTCCCCTGCCCGGCCGCGATGACCTGGTGATCGACCTGCCCGCCCCCTGGCGTGCCCAGGTACGCCGCCCGCATGCGGAGTTGCCGCCTTCGGTGGCCATCAGCGGCCCGGACGCCAAGGCCTTGCAAATGCTCATCACCCCCATCTGGCCCGTGGGCAGTGCGCCCAAGGCCCCCACGGCCGACGAACTGCGGGCGCTGGTCCAGGCGGGGGCTGCCCGAGCCCGGCCCAAGGCCGTCGAAAGCGAGCTGCCCCTCCAGGAACTGGGCGCCCCGGGCAAGACGGGCTACTACTTTTCGGCCACCGACCGCGCGCCCGAGCCCGATGGCTACAAGCACCTGACCCAGGGCGTGCTGGGCATGAACGAGCTGCGCGTGACCTTCACGGTGCTGGTCAACGGTGCTCCGCAGGAGCCCACGGCCCAGGCGCTGGAATTGTTGCGCTCGCTGCGGCGTGCGCCGGCGACGAAGGCGCCCTGACCGATGGCTGCGCCTCCCGTTCTCGGCACCGTGATGGTTTATGCCCGCGACATGCAGCGCAGCGCGGCCTTCTACCGCATGCACTTCGGGTTCGAGACCACGGGCGAGGTGGTGGAGGGCTTGATCGAGCTGCACGCCCCCGATGGCGGGGCCGGCATCCTGGTCCACCAGGCGGCCAAAAGTGTGAAGCTGGGCCAGGCGGGCGTGAAGCTGTGCTTCCATGTACAGGACGTGGAAGCCTTCAAGGCCCAGGCACGGGCGCAGGGGCTGGAATTCGGCCCCACGCACCAGGCCAGCGGCTATGCCTTCGCCAATGCCAAGGACCCGGACGGCAATGCCGTCAGCATCTCCAGCCGGGCGTTCCGACAGGGCGCGTGATCACAGTGCCTTGCGCAGGTTGGCGGGCGCGATCTTGAGCGCTTCGCGGTACTTGGCCACGGTGCGGCGTGCGCATTCGATGCCCTGCTCCTTGAGCATCTCGGCGATCTGGCTGTCCGACAGCGGCTTGGCCGGGCTTTCGGCAGCGACAAACTGCTTGATGAGGGCGCGCACGGCCGTGCTCGATGCATTGCCGCCCGTCTCCGTGCCCAGGCCCGAGCCGAAGAAGTACTTGAGCTCGTAGGTGCCGATGGGCGTGGCCATGTACTTGGCCGTGGTCACGCGGCTGATGGTGGACTCGTGCAGGCCCAGTTCATCGGCGATGTCGCGCAGCACCAGCGGGCGCATGGCCAGCTCGCCATGGGTGAAGAAACTTTTTTGCCGCTCCACGATGGCGCGCGAGACGCGCAGGATGGTGTCGAAGCGCTGCTGGATGTTCTTGATGAACCAGCGCGCCTCCTGCAGGCGCTGCTGCATGGCCTGATGGCCTTCGCCGCCCTTGTGGCCACGCAGCGCGCCAGCGTAGATGTCGTGCACGCGCAGGCGTGGCATCACGTCGGGGTTCAGCGCCACGATGAAGTGGTGCTGGCCGTCGCGGCCATTGGCACGGCCGGCCTTGCGCACGATGACGTCGGGCACGATGATGTTGCGCTCCACATCGACGAACTTGCGGCCCGGGCGCGGCTCCAGCCGGGCGATCAGGGCCATGGCGGCGCGTGTGCGCTCCTCGCCATCGCCGCACAGCTGCGTCAGGCGGCGGATGTCGCGGCGCGCCAGCATCTCCAGCGGCTGCTGGCACACGCGCAGCGCGGTCTGCACGGTGTCGGGGTCGGCATCGCTGTCTTCGTCGGCCGCCAAGGCCGAGAGCTGCAGCGTGAGGCACTCGCCCAGGTTGCGCGCGCCCACGCCCACGGGCTCCAGGCTCTGCAGCAGGCGCAGCGCCACGGTGAAACGGTGCACCAGCTCTTCGATCTGCTCCAGGTCGTCGGGCCCGGCCAGGGCGATGGCCAGCTCTTCGAGCGGCTCTTCGAGGTAGCCGTCGTCGTTGAGCGATTCGATCAGGAAGCGCAGCGCGGCGCTGTCCACCTCGGACAGGCGCAGCGACAGGGCCTGGCGGTGCAGAAAGGCGGTCAGCGATTCGTGCGAGCGGGCCAGCTCGGTGGCATCGGCCTCATCGCCTTCGCCATCGTTGCGGTTGCGGGCCGGCGCATCGCCGCCCCACTCGGCATCGTTGGGAGACATGTCGACGGTGCCATCCCCGCTCCAGTCGGGCTCGTCACTGGCGCTGCTGCCCAGTTCCGCATCGCCCTGGGGCGTGTCGGCCACGGACTCGCTCGGCGTGCTGCTGCCCGGGGCGTTGGAGTAGACCGCATCGTCGGAGCTGTACTCATCGGGCTGGGCCGGCGCATCGGCCGTGTCCACGCCGAATTCCTCGCGCGGGGCTTCATCGGCATTGCGTTCGAGAAACGGGTTTTCGTCGAGCATCTGCTCGACCTCCTGGCCCAGCTCCAGCGTGGACAGCTGCAGCAGCCGGATGGATTGCTGCAGCTGCGGCGTGAGCGCCAGGTGCTGCGATACGCGCAGCGACAGGCCGGGCTTCATCGCGCGTCCCTCCGGGACTGCAGCGAAGGCGGGTGGGCAAAAAAGGGCGTCCGTTCCATCGTGGGGCTACATGCGGAAGTGTTCACCCAGGTAGACCCGGCGCACTTCGGCGTTGTCGACGATCTCGGACGGGGTTCCCTGGGCCAGCACGTGGCCGTCGCTGATGATGAAGGCGTGGTCGCAGATGCCCAGCGTCTCACGCACGTTGTGGTCGGTGATGAGCACGCCGATGCCGCGTGCCTTCAGGAAGCCGATGATGCGCTGGATCTCGATGACCGCGATGGGGTCGATGCCGGCAAACGGTTCGTCCAGCAGGATGAAGCGCGGCTGCGTGGCCAGTGCGCGGGCGATCTCCACACGGCGGCGCTCGCCGCCCGACAAGGCCAGCGCGGGCGAGGCACGCAGGTGCTCCACGCGCAGCTCGGTCAGCAGGGCCGTGAGGCGCTCCTCGATCACGGCACGCGCCAGGGGCTGGCCGTCCTCGCCACGCTGCAGCTCGAGCACGGCGCGCACGTTTTCCTCGACCGTGAGCTTGCGAAAGATCGAGGCCTCCTGCGGCAGGTAGGACAGGCCCAGGCGCGAGCGCCGGTGGATGGGCATGTGGGCCACCGAATGGCCGTCGATGCGGATATCGCCGGCATCGCTGCGCACCAGGCCGACGATCATGTAGAACGAGGTGGTCTTGCCCGCGCCGTTGGGGCCAAGCAGTCCCACGACCTCGCCCTTTTGCACGACCAGCGAGACGTCCTTGACGACCTTGCGGCTGCCATAGGACTTTTCGAGGTGGTGCACCTCCAGCCGGCTTTCCGCCGGGGAAGCGGCGACGGTGTTCACGGCAGCCTCGCTCACTTGGCGCCGCCGAGGGTGCTGCTGGGGCGCAGGGTGGTGCCGGAGGCCGGTGCGGCCGGGGCCGCGGCACCGGCCGGTGTTTCCTTGGGCGACAGGATGGCGCGCACGCGGCCACCGGCTGGGGGCGCGTCGCCCGCGGCATTGGTGCTGCCGCGCGGCTTGGCATCCACGGTGAACACGTCGGTCAGGTTGTTGTAGACGATGACCTGGCCGGTGATCTCGTCGGTCAGCGTGGATTCGCGGAAGCGCCGCAGCTCCGCGCGGGTGATGAACTTCACGTTGTCGGCACGGCCGTCGTATTCGATGACTTCGCTCTCGCCTTCGATGAACTCGTCGGGCGCGCCCGGCAGGGTGTCGCGCTTCTGGCGGAAGAAGGCGCGCTTGCCCGGCTCGGCCGTGACCACGCCGAACTGGTAGCCGTCCGCGTCCTGGCGCACATCGAGCCGCGCACCGCGCAGCACGATGGTGCCCTTGGTCATGACCACCCGGCCAGTGAACACGCTGGTCTGCTTGAGCTCATCGTGGCGCAACGCGTCGGCCTCGATGTTCATGGGCTTGTTGCGGTCGGCCTTTTCGGCATGGGCCGCGGTCTGGACGACAGCCAGGGCCGCGAGGAGGAGGGTCGGGAGGATGCGGTAGTTCATAGGGCACGAATCTTGCAGATCATTGTAGCCACCCGTGGCGACACCCCATGAAAAAAGCCCGCATGCGCGGGCTTGGGTTGGCGGCAGGAGGCTATCCTGCCAAGCCAGGGTCAGGCTTTGCGCGCCACACCCGCCAGTTGATCCACCACCTGCAGCACCACGGACATGCTGCCCGCCATCGTGCCGTCGGTGTAGTAGCGGCCGGCCACGCCCATCGAGGGCACGCCTTCCACGCCGTAGGCGTCCTGCAGCTGCGAAGCACGGCGCACCTGGTTGGAGACCGTGAACGAGCTGTAGATTTCCTTGAACTTGGCCACGTCCACGCCCTGCGTGGCGATCCAGGCCATGATCTCCTCGTCCTTGGCGAGCTTGACCTTCTCGACGTGGATGGCGCGGAAGACCCGGGCGTGCAGCTCGCCGACCTTGCCCATGCCTTCGAGCGTGTAGTACAGCTTTTGCAGTGGCACGAAGCTGGCATTGAAGGCCACGGGCACACGGCGGATGGAGAGCTCCTTGGGAGCGGCCTTGATCCAGGCTTCCAGCGTGGGCTCGAAGGCATTGCAGTGGGGGCAGGCGTACCAGAAGAATTCGATCACATCGACCTTGCCGGCCGGTGCATCGGGCGTGAGCGGCTTGTCGAGCTTGCGGTAGTCCTTGCCCTCCTTGAACTGGCGCGCCTGCGCAAGTGCGGGGGTGGCCACGGGCAGGGCCAGGGCGGATGCAGCCACTGCGGAAGCGGCAGACAGGGAAAACTCGCGGCGTTTCATGAAAAAGACACTCCTTGGTCTGGTGTTGGGGGGTGTGAGCCACGCCCCTTGAAAAAGTTCAGGCGGACAGCGCGGCCCGCCTGCACCGTCAGCGCTGCACCCGCACCAGGGCGGATTCCACACCGGTCGTGTCCAGCTTGTCCTTGAGCTGGGCGGCGTCGTCGCGCTTGGTGAAGGGCCCCACGCGCACTCGGAACACCGTGCGGCCGTTCTGCTCACGCTCGCTCACGCGGGCCTCCCAGCCCAGCATGGCCAGCTTGGCACGCTGCGCGTCGGCATCGGCCTGGGTGCGGAAAGCACCCGCCTGCACGAAGTAGTCGAAGGGGTCGGCGCTGTTGCCCGGCGCCGCAGCGGCCTTGGCGGCTGCCAGGTCGCCCAACGGGTCGGCGCTGCCGGGCTTGGCGGCTGCGGCCGGCTTGGCCGAAGAGGCCGCGGCGGCCACGGCAGGCGCCGAGGCGGTGGGCGCGGGCGCCGGGGCCACGCCCGCCGTGGCGGGGGCCGACGCTGCAGCCGCAGGCGGCCGCGCCGGGTTCTTGCCGTACAGCGGCGAGTTCGGGTCCCAGTTCTTGTTCTTCTGCGCTTCGGCGGCGTCCTGCTCGGTGCCGCGCGCGCCGCCCTTGTTCAGGAAGGGCACGGGCACCTTGGTCACGTACACGGCCACCGCCAGCGCGGCGCCCAGGCCGAAGATCACGCCCACGATAAAGCCGATGATGGTTCCGCCCAGTTGCTTTTTCTTCATGGTAGTGGTTGCTTACATTCTGGCCGGAGCCGATACGCCCAGCACAGCCAGGCCATTGTGCAGTACCTGCGCGGTCGCGGCGACCAGGGCCAGGCGCGCGCGCTTGACGGCCTCGTCGTCCACCAGGATGCGCTCGGCGTCGTAGTAGCTGTGGTAGCTGGCCGCCAGGTCGCGCAGGTAGAAGGTCACGTCGTGCGGCGCCTCGCCCTCGGCGGCGGCGGTCAGCATCTCGGGGTACTTGGCCAGTTGCAGCATCAGCGCCTGGGCCTGTGGGCCTTCCAGGGCGGACAGGTCCACGCCCCGGAGCGAGGCCACGTCGCCGCCACCCTGCTCGGCCCAGCTGCGCAGCACCGAGCAGATGCGCGCATGCGCGTACTGCACGTAGTACACCGGGTTGTCGTTGTTCTGTGCCACGGCCAGGTCCACGTCGAAGGTGTACTCGGTGTCGGGCTTGCGGCTGAGCAGGAAGAAGCGCACCGCGTCCTTGCTGGTCCACTCGATCAGGTCGCGCAGGGTCACGTAGCTGCCCGCGCGCTTGCTGATCTTGACCTCTTCGCCGCCCTTGACCACGCGCACCATGGTGTGCAGCACATAGTCGGGGTAGCCCTGTGGAATGCCCACCTCGGCCGCCTGCAGGCCGGCGCGCACGCGCGCGATGGTGCCGTGGTGGTCCGTGCCCTGGATGTTCACGACCTTGGTGTAGCCGCGCTCCCACTTGGCGATGTGGTAGGCCACGTCGGGCACGAAGTAGGTGAAGGTGCCATCCTTCTTGCGCATGACACGGTCCTTGTCGTCACCGTAGTCCGTGCTCTTGAGCCACAGGGCGCCGTCCTGCTCGTAGGTCTTGCCGTTGGCCACGAGCTTGCCCACCGTGGCCTCGACGCGGCCGCTGGTGTACAGGCTCGATTCGAGGTAGTACTCGTCGAACTTCAGGTTGAAGGCCTGCAGGTCCTTGTCCTGCTCGTTGCGCAGGTAGGCCACGGCGAACTGGCGGATCGATTCCACATCGTCCACGTCGCCGCTCGCGGTGTATTCGCGGTCATCGGCCTTGACGGTCTTCTTTGCCAGAAAGTCGTTGGCGATGTCCTGGATGTAGTCGCCGTTGTAGAAGGCCTTGCTGGCCGGGTTGTCGGGGTCGGTGGGCCAGCATTCGTCGCCGGGCTTGAAACCCTTGGCGCGCAGCTGGGTGCTGTGGGTCAGCGTCTGGATCTGCACGCCCGCGTCGTTGTAATAGAACTCGCGGTGCACACCCCAGCCCTGCGTGGCGAACAGGTTGCAGATCGCATCGCCCAGCGCGGCCTGGCGGCCATGGCCCACGTGCAGCGGGCCCGTGGGGTTGGCCGAGACGAATTCGACCAGCACCTTGGCGCCGCGGTCGGCCTGGTAGCCGAAGCGCTCGCCAGCCGACAGCACCTCGCGCACCACCTCCTGCTTGGCCGCAGGCTTCAAGCGGATGTTCAGGAAGCCGGGGCCGGCGATCTCGATGGCAGCCACCCAGCGCGTGAAGGCCGGCGTGGCCTCGAGCGCGGCCTTGAGCTGCTCGCCCAGCGCGCGCGGGTTGAGCTTGAGCGGCTTGGCCAGTTGCATGGCCGCCGTGCAGGCGAAATCGCCGTGCGCCGCCACCTTGGGGGATTCGAACGCCGCCTTGGCGCCCGCGCCAGGGGAAAGGGTGTCCAGCTCGGCCGCGAGCGCGGCCAGCAGATCGTGTTTGACAGAGAGCATCGGGGGATTTTACGGGGCCGGCCAGGAACGCCCTGGCCAGGTGTATGGCCCACGCCACCAAATCCGGCCCTGGCGGGCCCGCAAGGCGCTGCGTCTTCGCAACAGATCGTAAAGAATTCTTGCCGCCGGGCGCGCGTGTCAGCGCCGGCCGATGCCCGTACGTTGTAATCGGGCAATCCGATGTGGATTGCATCGGATGCCCTTACCACCGGAGCACTACATGAAAAAGCTTCTCTCCCTGACGGCCCTGGGCCTGGTTCTCTCGTTCGGCGCAGCGCATGCTGCCGATGCCCCTGCAGCCCCGGCCAAGGCGGCTGCACCGGCTGCAGCCGCCACCCCGGCAGCACCAGCGGCCTCTGCCGCCGCAGCGCCCACCAAGCAGCAGACCAAGATGGCCACCTGCAACGCCGAAGCCGGCGACAAGAAGGGCGATGAGCGCAAGGCCTTCATGAAGACCTGCCTGTCCAACAAGCCCGCCACCCAGCAGGACAAGATGAAGACCTGCAACGCCGAAGCCGCCGGCAAGAAGGGCGACGAGCGCAAGGCCTTCATGAGCGACTGCCTCAAGAAGTGAAGCCCTGAGCGGGACGGCCCGCCAGCCAAGACCAGCCCGCCCGGCCCGCTGCCCGGCGGGTTTTCTTTTGCTACCAGCCCCGGGCCCAGAACACCGCGATCACGGCCACCACGGGGATCACATGGGCCTGCAGCATCACCAGGCGGCGCACGCGGGCGACCTCGGCGGCATCGGGCAGGCTGCCGTTGGCACGCAACTGGCGCAACCAGCGGCGAAAGGCGATGGTCGGGAAGATGGAGACGATGGCGATCGCCACCACCAGCGTGATCTTGAGGTGAAACATGGGCTGGGAGATGTACCAGGACATGCCCTTGACGCCGAAGAACACGCGCGCGAGCCCCGTGGCCACCAGCACCATGGCCGAGGCAGCGTAGATGGCGTCCAGCCGCGCCAGGCGTTCCACCACGGCGGCGTTGAGCCATTCGGTGCGGCACAGCGCCGCCTGGCTCGACAGGAACACCACCAGGGTCAGTATGGCCACTATGTGCAGGGCGGCCAGTACGGCTTCGAGGGTCATCGCATGTCCTTTGCTTGGGTCGTTTCGCGGCGATTGTGCGCGATGAACAGCCCGTGCGGGCAGGCGCCCTGCCCGGCACCGGCAACCGCAGGCAAAAAAGGGGCACGCCCTTGCAGGCATGCCCCTTCGTCCCCCGCCAGGGGGCGGTCCGCGATCAGGCCGCGGGACGCGCCAGGGCCGCCACGTCGGCGGGTACCACCGGTGCCGGAGAAGCCGTTGCGACCTCCGGCAGCGGATGGCCGTCGAGTGCAGCGTTCAGGCGCTGGTAGTCGAGTGCGTTTTCCCAACGCGAGACCACCACCGTGGCCACGGCATTGCCGATGAAGTTGGTCAGCGAGCGGCACTCGCTCATGAAGCGGTCCACGCCCAGGATCAGCGCCATGCCGGCCACCGGCACTTCGGGCACCACGGCCAGGGTGGCGGCCAGGGTGATGAAGCCCGCGCCCGTCACACCCGCCGCGCCCTTGGAGCTGAGCATGGCCACGAGCAGCAGGGCGACCTGGTGGCCCAGCGTCAGTTCGGTGTTGGTGGCCTGGGCGATGAACAGCGCGGCCAGGGTCATGTAGATGTTGGTGCCATCCAGGTTGAAGGAGTAGCCCGTGGGCACCACCAGGCCGACGACCGACTTGCTGCAACCGGCCTTCTCCATCTTTTCCATCAGCGAGGGCAGCGCGGATTCGGACGACGAGGTGCCCAGCACCAGCAGCAGCTCAGCCTTGAGGTAGCGGCACAGCTTGAGCACCGAGAAGCCGCACAGGCGCGCCACGAAACCCAGCACCACCAGCACGAAGAGCAGCGAGGTGACGTAGAAGGAACCCACCAGCCAGGCCAGGTTCACGAGCGAGCCCAGGCCGAACTTGCCGATGGTGAAGGCCATGGCGCCGAAGGCCCCCAGGGGCGCGGCCTTCATGACCAGGGCCACCACCTTGAACACCGGCGTGGTCAGCGCTTCGAGGAAGTTGAGCACCGGGCGGCCGGCCTCGCCCACCATGGCCAGGCCGATGCCGAACAGCACGGCGACCAGCAGCACCTGCAGGATGTTGTCGCCGACGAAGGGGCTGACCAGGGTCTTGGGAATGATGTCCATGGCGAAACCGGTGAGCGTCATCTCGTGCGACTTGGCCACGTAGGTCTTCACGGCCGTCTGGTCCAGGTCGGCCGGGTTGATGTTCATGCCCGCGCCGGGCTGCACCACGTTGGCCACCACCATGCCGACGATGAGCGCCAGCGTGGAGAAGAACAGGAAGTAGGCCATGGCCTTGCCGAACACGCGGCCCACGGAGGAGAGCTGCGACATGCCCGCGATGCCGGTCACGATGGTCAGGAAGATCACCGGGGCGATGATCATCTTCACCAGCTTGATGAAGGCGTCGCCCAGCGGCTTGAGCGCTTCGCCATAGGCCGGTTCGAAATGGCCCAGCAGCACCCCGAGGACGATGGCGAGCACCACCTGGAAGTACAGTTGGCGGTAGAACGGCAGGTGCACCGGTGGGGTGGCCTGGGCAGGAATGGCGTGCATGGGGGACTCCAGAAGTCACGGAAACCGCACCAGCGGGGTGCGTCGAGGCTGCCGTTTGTACCGCTGCACGCCGTTTCAGCAGATAGCTAATTGGTAGTAGTCGCGGGCGCTCCCATAGGGAGAACGCCCGCGGGACCTAGTGGAAATACTTATCCCCGCAGAAGCTGCGGCACACTCGCAGGCGCACCGCGCCGGTGCGGACAGCCGCCCTCTTCCTGCCGTCTGCGCACCGAAAAACGCCTGCGGACACCCGCCCCTGCCATGCCCCTGCCCCATCGCCGCAAGTTCTGGACCGTGCTGATCCTGCTCGCCGGCATGGCGGCCAGCATGTTCGTGGCCGGGCAATGGGCCTGGCAGCACTCGCTCCACGAAGAGAGCGACAGCGTGCAGCGCCAGCTGGCCCTGTACGGGCAGACGCTCGGCCAACGCATCGACCGCTACCGCACCCTGCCCGAGGTGCTGGCGCTGGACGCGCAGTTGTACGAAGCGCTGAGCCGGCCCCAGAGCCCGGCCGAGGTGGACGGGCTCAACCGCAAGCTGGAGCGCGCCAACGGCGCCAGCCAGTCCTCCACGCTGACCCTGATCAACCGCGAGGGCCTGGCCGTGGCGGCCAGCAACTGGCGCACGGCGACCAGCAACGTGGGCGTGGACTACAGCTTTCGCCCCTACGTGCAGCAGGCCCTGGCGCTGGGCAGCGGCAGCTTCTACGGCATCGGGGTGACGACGGGCGAGCCGGGCTACTTCCTGTCGCAGGCCATCCGCAATGCACAGGGTGAGCCGCTGGGCCTGGTGGTGATCAAGATCGCGCTGCAGGAGCTGGAGCGCGAATGGCTGCAGACCGAGGACATCGTGCTCGCCTCCGACGCGCATGGCGTGGTCTTCCTGGCGAGCCAGGATGCCTGGCGCTACCGGCTGCTCGAGCCCCTGTCCGATGCCGAGCGGCGCGAGCTGGCCACCACGCGCCAGTACTCCGACCAGCCGCTGCGCCCGCTGGACTACCGGGTGGACGAGCACATGGACAACGGCGGCCGCCTGGTGCGCCTGCAGACCGCCGACCTGCCGGGCGCGCCCGGCCGGCTGCTGTGGCAGACCCAGCCCCTGCCCGGCACGCCGTGGCAGCTGCACCTGGTGCACGAGACCCACAGCAGCGTGGCCGACAGCCGCTGGGCGGCCGCAGCCGGCGGCGGTGGCTGGCTGGCACTGGCGCTGCTGGTGCTGTTCGTGCGCCAGCGCCAGCGCCTGGCCGCGCTGCGCCAGCGCAGCCGCCAGGAGCTGGAGACCGTGCTGCAGCAGCACGCCCAGGAGTTGCGCACCGCGCAGGACGGCATCGTGCAGGCCGCGCAGCAGGCGGCGCAGCAGACCGACACCGGCCTCTCACGCAGCCTGGAGCACCTGCCGCAAGGCGTGGTCATCATCGATGCCGACCTGAACCTGGTGGCCTGGAACTCGCGCTATGTGCAGCTGTTCCGCTACCCCGCCGACCTGATGCAGGTGGGCCGGCCCATCGCGGACCTGCTGCGCCACAACGCGCGCCGCGGCCTGCTGGGCGCAGGGCCGGTGGAGGACTCCATCGAACGGCGCCTGTCGCACCTGCGCAGCGGCCTGCCCCACCTGCACGAGAGCGCCAAGGGCGATGGCACGGTGCTGGAGATCCGCGGCAACCCGCTGCCCGAAGGCGGCTTCGTGACCAGCTATGCCGACATCACGAGCTACAAGAACGCCGCGCGCGAACTGCGTTCGCTGGCCGATGCGCTGGAGCAGCGCGTGGCCGACCGCACGCGCGACCTGGACGCGGCCCGGCGCGAGGCCGAGCAGGCCAACCGCTACAAGACGCGCTTTGTGGCGGCCGCCGTGCACGACCTGCTGCAGCCGCTGAACGCCGCGCGCATGTTCACCTCGCTGCTGCGCGGCCACCTGCATGACGAGGCCGGCCGGCATGCGGCCGACAGCATCGACGGAGCCCTGGCCGCGCAGGATGCCATCCTCAACAGCCTGCTCGACATCTCGCGCATGGAGTCGGGCCAGCTCGAGGTGCGCATCCACGACGTGGCCCTGGGCCCCTTGCTGCAGGTGCTGGCGCACAACTTCGGCGTGCTCGCCGAGAGCCAGGGCCTGCAGCTGGCGTGCGTGCCCACACGCCAGGTGGTGCGCACCGACGAGAACCTGCTGCGCCGCATCCTGCAGAACTTCGTCTCCAACGCCATCCGCTACAGCCGGCGCGGGCGCATCGTGGTGGGTTGCCGGCGCGTGGGTGACAGCCACCTGCGCATCGAGGTGCACGACCAGGGGCCGGGCATCCCCGAGGCGCTGCAGCGCGAGATCTTCGAGGAATTCCGCCGCCTCGACGAAGGCCGTGCCGATGACCGGGGTGCCGGCCTGGGCCTGGCCATCGTGGAGCGCCTGGGCCGGCTGCTGGGCCACCCTATCGGGCTGCGCTCGCAACTGGGCCGGGGCAGTGTGTTCTGGGTGCTGGTGCCTCTGGGCGATGCGGCCGCCGTGCCGCAGACCCCGGCGCCCGCGAGCACGCAGCAACCGCCCGAGGACGCGCCGCTGCACGGCAGCAGCGCCTGGGTGATCGAGGACGACGGACCGACCTGCACCGCCACCCGGGCCCTGCTGGAACGCTGGGGCTGCCAGGTGCCGCTGGCCGGTGGCGCGGCCGAGGCGCTGGACCAGGCCCGGCCCGGCCAGGCGCCCGAGCTGGTGCTGCTGGACGTGAACCTGGGGGCCGGCCACCACGGCCCGGACGTCTATGCGGCCCTGTGCCAGCGCTGGGGCCAATCGCCCGCCGTGATTTTGGTGACGGCGGAGCGCGATGCCACGCTGCGGCGCCAGGCCGCCGAGCGCGGCTGGGGCTTTCTGGCCAAGCCGGTGCGTGCGCCCGCTCTGCGTGCGCTGATGAGCCAGACCTTGCTGCGGCTGCGCGAGCGCTGAGCCAGCCTCAGGCGGAAGCGGCGTCTTCCGTCTCCAGGCCCTTGACCAGCACCGCGGCCTGGGTGCGGCTGTGGCAGGCGAGCTTGCGCAGCACGGCAGTGACATGCACCTTGACGGTGTTCTCGGCCAGCCCCATCTCGGCGGCGATCTGCTTGTTGAGCAGTCCATCGGCCAGGTACAGCAGCACGCGGAACTGCTGGGGCGTGAGCTGGGCCAGGCGGGCGGCGAGCTCGGCATCGGCCTCGGAACGCTCGGCCGCCATGGGCGGGAACCAGCTGTCGCCGGCAAGCACTGCCTCGATGGCCGCGCCCATGGCCTCGGCGGGTGCGGACTTGGGGATGAAGCCCACCGCGCCGAACTGCTGGGCCCGGCGGATCACGCGCGGGTGGTCGTTGGACGAGATGATCACCACGGGCAGCTCCGGGTACTCGCCACGCACATGCAGCAGGGCCGAGAAGCCACGGGCGCCGGGCATGCTCAGGTCGAGCAGCACCAGCTCCACCTCGGGATGCTCCTGCAGCGCCGTGCCCAGCGTGGCCGCACTGGCCGCCTCCAGCGTGCGGAACTGGGGCAGGCGCTCGCGCAGCACATGCAGCACGGCGGTACGGAACAGGGGATGGTCATCGGCGACCAGGAGCGTGGGCTCGGACATGGAGTGCACAGTCTGCCACGGCCGGCACCGTGCATCCAGGCGCAAGACCCTGGTCAGGGGGCCGGCATGCCGCGCCAGAACGCGGGCTGCGCGTAGTGGTGCTTGAGGAAGTCGATCCACAGCCGCACGCGCAGCGGCATGTGCTTGCGCTGGGGGAAGACCACGTAGATGCCATTGGGCGGTGCGGCAAAGTCCTCCAGCACCTCGACGAGGCGGCCGGCGGCGATCTCGGCCTCCACCTCCCAGGTGCTGCGCCAGGCAATGCCATAGCCGGCCAGGCACCAGTCGTGCAGCACCTGCCCGTCGGAGCAGTCGAGGGGACCGCCGGGCTTGAGGTGCACGACCTCGGTGCCGCCGCCTTCGAGCGGCATGCGAAAGGCCCAGCCCCGTGTCTGCGACGCCTCGCTCGACAGCGTCAGGCAGTCGTGCGAGGGCAGCTCACCCGGGTGGCGCGGCGCCGGGTGGTGCTTGAGGTAACCGGGCGTGGCCACGCACAGGCGCCGGTTGTCGGCAATGCGCACGCTGACCAGGGAGGAGTCGGGCAGGTCGCCCACACGCACGGCGCAGTCGAAGCCCTCGCCCGCCAGATCGACCACGCGGTCGCTGAGGTTCAGCGAGATCGTCACGTCCGGGTGCTCGGCGCGAAAGCGCGGCACCAGCGGTGCCACATGGCGGCGGCCAAAACCCGCGGGGGCCGTGATGCGCAGGTGCCCCGTGGCCTTCACGCCCCCTTCCGACACGCTGGCCTCGGCGTTGGCCACGTCGGACAGCAGGCGCTGGCAGTCCTCCAGAAAGGCACTTCCCTCGTGCGTGAGGCTGATGCGCCGGGTGGTGCGCACCAGCAGCTTGACGCCCAGGTGCTCTTCGAGCGCATCGAGCCGCCGCCCCATGATGGCCGGCGCCACCCCTTCGGCCTTGGCGGCGGCGGTCAGGCTGCCGCGCGTGGCAACCGAAACAAAGGATTCAAAGGCCTTGAGCTTGTCCATGGCGTGGATCCAGAAGGTAGGCGGGCGGTGGGGCCCTCTATTTTTGCGAAAAAGTCATTGGTTTCCAGCTTTTGAGCATATTTATATCGACAAACATTTGCAATACAGTGTGCCCATGGCCTGCCATGGTGGGCCCTGCTTTTGTCCACATCCAACCGCCCGAGGCACTCCCATGACCGACCGCACTTCCATCCACGGCCTGCAAGTGGCCACCTCCCTGTTCCGCTTCGTCGAAGACAAGGTGCTGCCCGGCACCGGCGTGGACAGCGCCGCCTTCTGGAAGGGCTTTGACGCCATCGTCGCCGACCTGGGACCGCGCAACATCGCCCTGCTGGCCGAGCGCGACCGCCTGCAGACCGAACTGGACACCTGGCACCAGGCCAACCCCGGCCCCATCACCGACATGGTGGCCTACCGCGGTTTCCTGGAAAAGATCGGCTACCTGGTGCCCCAGCCCGCCAACGTGCAGGCCACCACCGCCAATGTGGACGACGAGCTGGCCACCCAGGCCGGCCCGCAGCTGGTGGTGCCCATCCTGAACGCGCGCTACGCCCTGAACGCCGCCAATGCGCGCTGGGGCAGCCTGTACGACGCGCTGTACGGCACCGATGCCATTCCCGAAACCGACGGCGCCGAGAAGGGCAAGGGCTACAACCCGGTGCGCGGTGCCAAGGTGATCGCCTTCGCGCGCCAGGTGCTGGACGACACGGCCCCCCTGGCCAGCGGCTCGCACAAGGATTCGACCGGCTACCGCGTCGAAGGCGGCCAGCTCGTGGTCTCGCTGGCCAACGGCGGCAACACGGGCCTCAAGGACGCCTCGCAGTTCAAGGGCTACCAGGGCGATGCGGCAGCCCCTTCGTCGGTGCTGCTGCAGCACAACGGCCTGCACCTCGACATCCAGATCAACCGCAGCACGCCCATCGGCCAGAGCGATGCGGCCGGCGTGAGCGACCTGGTGCTGGAAGCGGCCCTGTCCACCATCCTCGACCTCGAAGACTCCGTCGCCGCCGTGGACGCCGAAGACAAGGTGCTGGGCTACAGCAACTGGCTGGGCATCATCCAGGCCACGCTGACCGAGCAGGTCGCCAAGGGCGGCAAGACCATCACGCGCGGCCTGAACGCCGACCGCGTGTACACGGCCCCCGATGGCAAGGCCGGTGGCGTGCGCCTGCATGGCCGCTCGCTGATGTTCCTGCGCAATGTGGGCCACCTGATGACCAACCCGGCCATCCTGTACACCGATGCCCAGGGCAAGCAGCGCGAGATCCCCGAAGGCATCATGGATGCCGTGGTGACCACCACCATCGCCCTGCACGACCTGCAAGGCCACGGTGCCAATGGCATCCGCAACTCGCGCAAGGGCAGCGTCTACATCGTCAAGCCCAAGATGCACGGCCCCGCCGAAGTGGGCTTTGCCAGCGAGCTGTTCGGCCGCGTGGAACAGCTGCTGGGCCTGCCCGCCGACACCGTGAAGCTGGGCATCATGGACGAAGAGCGCCGCACCAGCGTGAACCTCAAGGCCTGCATCGCCGCGGCCGCCAGCCGCGTGGCCTTCATCAACACCGGCTTCCTGGACCGCACCGGCGACGAGATGCACACCGCCATGCTGGCCGGCCCCATGATCCGCAAGGGCGACATGAAGACCAGCGCCTGGATCCAGTCGTACGAGAAGAACAACGTGCTCGTGGGCCTGTCCTGCGGACTGCGCGGCAAGGCACAGATCGGCAAGGGCATGTGGGCCATGCCCGACCTGATGGCCGAAATGCTCAAGCAGAAGATCGCCCACCCCAAGGCCGGCGCCAATACCGCCTGGGTGCCCAGCCCCACGGGCGCCACGCTGCACGCGCTGCACTACCACCAGGTCAATGTGGCCGAGATCCAGATCGGCCTGGAAAAGACCGACGTGAACGCCGAGCGCGACAACCTGCTGACCGGCCTGCTCACCGTGCCCGTGACGGCCACGCCCCACTGGTCCGACGCCGAGAAGCAGCAGGAGCTGGACAACAATGCCCAGGGCATCCTGGGCTATGTGGTGCGCTGGGTGGACCAGGGCGTGGGCTGCTCCAAGGTGCCCGACATCCACAACGTGGGCCTGATGGAAGACCGCGCCACGCTGCGCATCAGCAGCCAGCACATGGCCAACTGGCTGCGCCATGGCGTGGTGACCGAAGCCCAGGTCAAGGAGACCTTCGAGCGCATGGCCGCCGTGGTGGACGGCCAGAACGCCGGCGACCCGCTGTACCAGCCCATGGCCGGCCACTTCGGCACCAGCATGGCTTATCAGGCCGCCTGCGACCTGGTCTTCAAGGGCATGGCCCAGCCCAGCGGCTACACCGAGCCCCTGCTGCACGCCTGGCGCCTGAAGCTCAAGGCCGCTGCAGCCGCCTGAGCCCCAACCAGCGCCACGACAACGGCACCTTCGGGTGCCGTTTTTTCTGGGCAGCCCGGCTTCAGAAGCGGTGCGTGATGCCCAAACCCATGCCCGAAGCGTCCTGCCCCGGCTTGAGGCCGGCGATACCGTTGGCGGACAGGTTGTAGGCCGCCGTGGCGCCATTGGTGATGCGCGTGTAGGCCGCCCACAGGTCCGTGCGCTTGGACAGGCGGTAGGTGTAGCCCAGCGAGACCTGGCGCGCGCCCGAATCGCTGCCCGGGACGCCGATGCCGCCCACGGCGCTGCTGGCATGGCCCCGCGCCGCCTGGGCCTGCACGTAGGACAGCGCCAGCTCCTGCCAGTCGTCGAGCTGGTGCGTCACGGCGACCTGCCAGGCGCTGCGCCGCAGGGACTCGCCGGGCGCGGGCTCGTAGCGCAACTGCTCCCAGCTGCCGCGCAGCCGGGTCCGCCCGAAGGTGTAGGCCAGGGCCAGGCGGTGGGCATCGTCGCGGCTGTGCGCGCCGAAGTAGGCGCGGTGCAGCTCGTAGCCCCAGGCCGCATAGAGCGGGCCGTCGCGGTAGCTGAGCAGGCCGCTGAACATGTCGGGGGAGGACTGGTCGGTCTTTTCCTCCGGCAGGGCATAGGCCAGCCGCAGCGACCAAGCCCCCAGGGCCGGCGACCAGTACTGCAGCAGGTTGGGCTGGCGCCGGTCGAACGAGGCCGGGGACTGGCCATTGGCCGCCGTCGCGAAACCGTTGCCCATGATGGAGTTGGAGGCGAATATGCCGGCCGTGAAGGGGTCGATGGCATACACCGAGGCAAAGCGCAGCGGTGCCTCCCATTGCCCCAGCACCAGTTCGCCGGCCGGGGTGGAGAGCCCCACCGCCGTGTTGCGCCCGCTGAACGGCCCGTCGCCGGTGTCCACGCGGACATTGCCCTCGAACTGGGCCCAGGCGGCCATGCCGCCACCCAGGTCCTCCCGGGCCCGAAAGCCCAGCACCGACAGGTTGTTGGACAGCCGGTTGGCGCGCTGGGCCGCAGCACCCGCGGTGCCCGATGCGCGCACCTGCTCCACGTCGACCTTGAGAAAGCCATAGAGGCTGACCCGGTTGGCGTCCGCCGGCTGGGCCAGCGCGGCAAGCGGCAGGGCCGCACAGCCCGCCAGGGCCAGTGCGCGATGCATGGAAGAGTTCATAGAGGTCCTCGTGGTTGGTGATTTCTTTTCAATGGATACCCAAACATGTTTAGGTATACCAAAAACACCAATTGCGAGCAATGGAGGATCCACCCTCTTTCCCTTGCGCCCCTCCAGGCAAAAAAAAGCCTCCATGCCGCAGGGCATGGAGGCCAACCTTGGACGCTCGCGGGCCGCGGCGAGTCAGCGCACCACGCCGATGGCCTCGCGCTGGCCGGCCTTGTAGGTGTACAGGGTCAGCGCGCCGCCCTGCAGGTCGCCCTTGGCGTCGAAGCTGATGCTGCCCGTCACGCCCTGGTAGCCCTTGGTCTGCGCCAGCACCGGCAGGTACTTGGCAGGCTCGTAGGAGCCAGCCTTGACCATGGCGGCCACGATCACGCCGACCGCGTCGTACGAGTACGGGGCGTAGACCTGCACCTCGTTTCTGGTGGTGGCCTTGAAGCGCGCGCGGAAGTCGTCCATGCCCTTCTTCTGCGCGCCCTCCACGCCGCCGGCTTCGGCGCAGACCACCTGGCCGTCGGCCATGTCGCCCGCGGCGAGCTTGGGCAGCTCGGCCGTGCAAACGCCGTCGCCCCCGACGAAGCGGGCCTGGATGCCCAGCTGCTTCATCTGCCGCAGCATGGGGCCGGCCACCGAATCCATGCCGCCGAAGAAGATCACATCGGGCTTCTTCGCCTTGAGGCTGGTGAGGATGGCCATGAAGTCCGCCGCCTTGTCGGTGGTGAACTCGTGGCCCACGATGGCGCCGCCCGCGCTCTTGGCGCCCTTCTCGAACTCGGCGGCCACGCCCTGGCCATAGGCCGTGCGGTCGTCGATCACGGCAATGCTCTTGCCCTTGAGCACGTTCACCGCGTACTTGCCCAGGGTGCCGCCCAGGTGCACGTCGTCGGCCACCACACGGAAGGTGGTCTTGTAGCCCTGGCGCGTGTACTTGGGGTTGGTGGCCGAGGGCGAGACCTGCGCGATGCCCGCATCGCTGTAGATCTTGGACGCCGGAATGGTCGTGCCCGAGTTGAGGTGGCCGACCACGGCATGCACCTTGGCATCGACGAGCTTCTGTGCGGCCGCCGTGCCCTGGCGCGGGTCGCCTGCGTCGTCCTCGCCCTGCAATTCGAGCTTGACCTTCTTGCCGCCGATGACCACGCCCTTGGCGTTGAGTTCATCGATGGCCATGCGCGCGCCCAGCTCGTTGTCCTTGCCCAAGTGGGCGATGGGGCCGCTGGTGGGGCCCACGTGGCCGATGCGCACGACGTCTTGCGCACTGGCGCCCACGCCCAGCAGTGCGAGCGTGGCGCCGATCCAATATTGGCTGTATGGCATGAGTATTCCTTTTTCTTCTGGCAGAGTCACAGGCCGGACTTGGGAGCCCCGAGCAGCGGCGAGGACACGGCATAGGCGCCGTGGTTGGTGAAGACCCAAATCAGGTTGCGGTCCCATTCGATGAACACGCCATGCGTCTGGTCCCCGAAGTGCTGGTTGACCTTGGGGTCGACGGTCGGGGGCACGAAGTAGCCCGCGATCTTCGGCTCTGCCGGGTTGCTCACGTCGAAGATCTGCGCACCCGCGTTGTAGAAGGCGTAGACCAGGTACTTGCCGCTCGGCGTTCCCGGCTGGTGCCAATACCCGCTGCGCTTGGGCCCGAAGCTGCCGCGGCGCTGGCAGTAGTCGGTGAAGGGCGCGCCCTGGGGCGGCGTGGGGCGTGGCAGCGTCGCGAGGATGCGCGGCTTGGCCGGGTCCTTCACGTCGATCGCATAGATGTCCTTGTAGGGCTCGTAGCAGTCCTCGTTGAGCGGGTAGCCGCTGAAGTAGACGATGCCGGTCTTCTCCACCTGGCTCACGTCGATGTTGTCGCCTTCGGTGCCCGCCTGGCTGACCGGCATGTCCAGGTGGCCCACGCGCTTCATCGCACCGGGGTTGGACACGTCGATCACGTGGAAGCCCATGCCGCCCATGGCCGCGTAGCCGTACTTGCCCCCCTTTTCGGGATCGCGCGGGATGAACAGCGGCATGCGCGCGCCCATCCACGCGGTCTTCTTGCCCACGCGCGGGTTCTTGCGGTACTCGGCCTCTTCCCCCGTGCGCGCCCCCGGCACCCACCAGGTCGACAGCCGCTGCGGCTTGCGCGGGTCGCTCAGGTCGAAGGCCATCTGCGCCTGGTTGTAGAGGAAGTTGGCGTATTCCTGGTTGGCAAAGCTGTCGTCGGGCGCACCCGAGACGAACAGGTACTTGCCGCCCCAATACACCGGCACGTCGCCGCAGCCGGAGCCCTGCTGCGGGAACTGGTCGGCCACGGCCTTGCTGTCCAGCGGCAGCTCGGAGAGCTTCTTCCATTGCGCGGGGTCGGGGCTGCCCACTTCGAACACGCGGAAGCCGCGCAGGATGGGCTGCTGGCGGATGGTGTCGATCTTGGCCTTCTGCTCGGGCTTGTACTTGTTCTCCAGGATGCCGAAGCGCGTGACCTCATAGCACTGCACGGCGACATGCTTGCCCAGTTTCTCGTTGAACTGGATGGTGAGCGGACCGAAGGGATGCTCGTTGCTGCCCCAGGCCCATTTCTTTTCGGCCACCTTCTTCGCCGCGCGCGGGTCGGTGATGTCGAACACCTTGTAGAACGACTTCTCGTGGATCACCATGTAGCGCCGGCCCTCCATGTCCACCGTGGTCTGCCACGAGTGGTAGGGGCTGCCCAGCATGTCGGGGTAGCGCGCCTCGACCTTGGTGTTGTGCAGGTAGCTGTTCTGGTCCAGGTAGTCGAGGCTGCCCTTGAAGGGGTGGGTGCCGCCGATGCCCGGGGCCTCGGCCGGGTGCCGGAAGGCGCCGCTGGCGTCCAGGCCGTAACTGCCCGCGGCCGGCCGCGCCGGTTCGCCGGGCGTGCCCTTGGCTTCTTCGCGCTCTTCCTTGACGGGTAGCCGTGCCGTGCCTTCGGGCGGCGGCACGATGGTCTGGGCCAGTGCGGGTGCGACCAGGCCGGCGCTCAGCAGGCAGGCCAGGAGGGTGGTGGTGGGCTTCATGTTCGTTCGCTCCTTCAGAACTTGTGGCGCATGCCGATCTGCACGCCGCGCGGGTTTTCGTTGGACAGGGGGGTGGCGTGGTTGAAACTCACCGGGAAGCGCAGCTCCGAGTCGCGTGCGTGGTGCACCGCACCCACGATGGTGTACAGGTCGGTGCGCTTGGACAGGCCATGCAGGTAGCCAGCCACCCAGCTCGTGGCATCCGACAGCGCGGCGTTCGGCCGGTCGTTCTTGCGCACCACACTGGCGAACACGCGCTGCAGCGCATTGAATTCGTAGCGCAGGCCCAGCTGCACGTCGTTGCCCTTGGAGGCAAAGCCGACATAGGGCGGGTAGGCGTAGTAGCCGTTGTAACGGTGGTAGAGGAAGGTCAGGTCCAGCGGACCCATGGAGTACACCCCGCCCAGGTAGTGGTCACTGGAGTGGCGCATGCGCTCGGGGCTGTCCAGGTCGCGGCGGTACTGCCGGTCAAAGGCGGCCATCAGGTACAGGTCCTTGTTCCAGTAGTCGATGGCGATGCTCGTGGCCTTGGCGTCCTTGCTGCCATCCTCGCGGCCGAAGGTGGTGCCGATGCGCGCCTGCAGGTTGGCCACGCGCGGTGAGGTGTAGAAGATCCCGTTGCTTTCGCGCCAGGGCGCGAAGTACAGCAGGGTGTTGCTGATGGGGCTGTAGTCGCCCGAGAAGGTCGGGTCGATGTAGCCGTACATCTCGGCCGAGGGCAGGTCGCGCCGGCCCGCGCTGAGCTCGCCCCATTCCTTGCTGCCCAGGGCGACATAGGTGTGGCGCGGCGATCCGGCCTGGCCGGAGTCCGCGCGGAAGGTCAGCTCGTGCACGGCGGTGGCCTTGAGCCCGCCGCCCAGGTCCTCGACCGACTTGAACTGCAGGCGCGAGGTGTTCAGCCCCCCCGATACCAGGCTGCGCTGGGTGCCGCCGCCGGACTTGGCGATCTCGAGATTCAGATCGACGAAGCCGGACAGCGTCACCTGCGCGAGCGCAAGCGTCGGTGCGAGGGCCCAGGCCGCGATGGCGGCGGGCACGCAGCGTGCGATGGTGGTGTTCTTTCGATTCACGTTCTTTGTCTCCTCTTTTATGGTGGTAATGGTCTGCAGGACGGGAATCAGGTGACGGCCTTGCGGGCCATGAACTCGGGTTTGCGCCAGTCGCCTTCGGCCATCACGCTCTTGAGCGCGGCAACGGCGTTCCACACGTCGCAATGGCCCAGGTACAGCGCGGCAAAGCCGAAGCGCAGGATGTCGGGTGCGCGGAAATCGCCGATCACGCCCCGCGCGATCAGCGCCTGCACGATGGCGTAGCCCTCGGGGTGGGTGAGCGAGACCTGGCTGCCGCGGAGCGCGGGATCGCGCGGCGTGGCCAGGCCGAAGCCGTGGGCGCCCAGTTCCTGGTCCACCAGCGCGATGAACAGCCCGGTCAACGCCACGCTCTTGGCACGCAGGGCCTGCAGGTCCACGCCGTCGAAGGCGGTGAGCGCAGCCTCCAGCGAGATCAGGCCGAGCTGCGGCGCCGTGCCCACGAGCATGCGGTCGATGCCCGGTGCGGGTTCGTAGCCGTGGGTGAATGCGAAAGGCCGTGCATGGCCGTGCCAGCCCGTGAGCGGTTGGCGCAGCCCCTCCTGGTGGCGCCGGGCCACGAAGGCGAACGACGGCGCCCCGGGCCCGCCATTGAGGTACTTGTAGCCGCAGCCCACGGCGAAATCGACCTCGCAGTCGTTGAGCGCACAGGGCATGGCACCCGCAGTGTGGGCCAGGTCCCAGATCACGAGCGCCCCCACCTCGTGCGCGCGACGCGTCACGGCGGCCATGTCATAGGCCTGGCCGCTCTTGTAGTTGACATGCGTGAGCGCGAGCACGGCCACGTCTTCGTTCAGCGCGGCCAGCACCTCCTCGGGCTCCACGGCGCGGAACTGCGTGCCGGTGATTTCGGCCACGCCCTGGGCCACGTAGGCGTCGGTGGGGAAGTTGCCGCGCTCGCCCAGCATCAGGCTGCGCCCGGGCCGCATGCGCAGCGCTGCCACGAGCAGCTTGAACAGGTTGACCGAGGTGGAGTCGGCGACGATGACCTCGTTGTCCTCGGCCCCCACGAGTCGGGCGATGCGCGCGCCCACGCGCTGGGGCGCGGGGTACCAGTCGGCGTCGTTCCAGGAGCGGATCAGCCCGGTGGCCCACTCCTGCTCGATGGCCCGGTGCATGCGCGCCGGCACGGCGCGCGGCATCGCCCCCAGGGAGTTGCCATCCAGGTAGATGACGCCCTCGGGCAGTTGAAATCGTTGGCGCACGGATGCCAGGGGGTCGGTGGCGTCACGTGCCAGGCAGTCCTCCCATGTGATGGGAGTCGCACTCCGGATTTTGGCGGCTTCATCTGGAATACCAGAATGTATTTTTGTATTCATGGAAGTAGTCTATGCCGTGACTGCCGAAATTTCTTTGCAATTTCGCCCCCGTTTCAGGGGGAGCAGGTCTAGACATTCCCGCCATCCGCACTTTCAGGAAACGCCATGCCCATTGCCCTCGACGCCACCGACCGACTGCTGCTCAACGCCCTGCAGGGCGATGCCCGGCTCACCTCCTCCGAGCTGGCCGAACGTGCCCACCTCTCCCAGTCGCCCTGCTGGCGGCGCGTGAAGCGGCTGGAAGACACGGGGCTGATCAGCGGCTACAGCGCCCGGCTGGACCGCCGTGCCCTGGGCTGGGGCGTGATGGCCTTTGCCACCATCACGATCGACAGCCAGGACGAGGCGCTGTCGCTGGCCTTCGAGGCCACGGTGCGCGATATTCCCGAGGTGGTGATGTGCCACGGTGTCTCGGGCCCCGAGGACTTCGTGCTGGTGGTCGTCGCGCAGGACCTCGATGCCTACTCGGCGCTGATGCAGCACAAGCTGCGGCGCCTGCCCGGGGTCAAGCATGTGCGCACGAGTTTTTCGCTGCAGGAGGTGAAGGCTTTGCAGGGGATGCCGGTGCCGGCGTGATGTGAAGCCCCCCCTGAGGCGCTGCGCGCCTTCACCCCTCTCTCGACTCGCTGCGCGAGTCGGGAGGGGGACGCCCCCGGTGCGGCGGGGCGGCCCTTGGGCGGGAGCACTGGCCTTGGCCGCGCCCGTTTTTGAGACCGTTGACTGAGCGAAGTTCGCCGGAGCGAACTACGGCTAGCTGCGAGCCCCGGGCACGCAGGCCACGGCCTTGATCTCGACCACCATGTCGGGGTGCGGCAGGGCGCGCACGACCACGGTGGTGCGTGTGGGGGCTTCGCCGGGAAAGAAGGCACCGTAGGCGGCATTGAAGGTGGCAAAGTCCTCGGCGCGCACCAGGAAGGCCTGCATGTCCACGCAGTCGGCCAGGCCCGCCCCGCCCGCCTCCTGCACCAGCGCGGCTATGGTCTGCAGCACGCGGCGGGTCTGTGCGGCCACGTCGTGGCGCACTCCATCGCCGTCGCGCAGGACACCGTCGATCTCGCCGCTGGGCAGGCGTGCACTGACGCCGGCGATGAACACCAGGTCACCGGCACGCCGCCAGCGCGCGTAGGCACCCAGCGGGCGCGGCAGGGTGGCGGCCGCCGTCATGGGCGCTCCATGCGGAAGCCGGCCTGGGTGAGCTGCGCGCACAGGCCTTCGGCCCAGGCCGCATCGGCGGGCACGAAGGGCGGGCGCACATGGCGCCAGCCTTCATCGCCGAACGCCCGGGCCACCACATGCTTGAGAGCGGGGATCATGGGGTGGGCCTGGAACAGGCTGCGCACCCCCTTGAGCTGCGCCTGCAGGGCCTCGAACCCCGGCGTTCCCCAGGCCTGCAGCGCCTGCGCGATGGCGCCCGGCTGCACGTTGGCGGTGGCCGAGATGCAGCCTGCCGCGCCCAACGGCAAGGCTTTCTCGAGCAGCGCCTCCGATGCGGGGAAGACCTCGAACCCCGGGAACTCGCGCAGCACGCGCTCGGTGTTGGCCCAGTCGCCCGAACTGTCCTTGATACCGGCCACGGTGCCGGGGTAGGCCTTGAGGAGGCGCTCGATCAGCGTGCAGCTGATGGGCACGCCCGTGAACTGGGGGATGTGGTACAGGTAGAGCTTCAGGCGCTCGGAGCCCACGGCTTCGATCACCTGCGCATAGTGGGCAAACAACCCGTCATCGGTTACGGGCTTGAAATAGAAGGGCGGCAACACCAGCGCGCCGGCACAGCCCAGCTCGACGGCGCGGCGGGTCAAGGCGGCGGTCTCGGGCACCGAACACAGGCCCGTGCCGGGCACCATGGCACTGGCCGGGATGCCGGCATCCGCCAGCGCTTCGAGCAGTTCGACTTTTTCGGACAGGCTGAGCGAATTGGCCTCGCTGTTGGTGCCGAACACGGCCAGCCCGGCGCCCTGCGCCACCAGCCAGCGGCAGAACGCGATGAACGCCGGCCGGTTGACGGACAGGTCGGCATGGAAGGGAGTGAGGGCCGGAGCGAGGACCTTGAGGGGGCGGGTGCTTTGCATGGTATGGGTGCGCAGGGGAGTGGAGAAGGGGTCGGGGCGTGTCAGCGCGCTGCGTGCATGAAGTCGAGCAGTTGCGGGCCCAGGGTCTCTTCGCCGCTGTTGAAGTGGGCGACGATGGACGTGTGGTTGTGCCGCGGCAGAACGGCAAAGCGCGTGGGTGCCGTGCGCCCGCTCGCCAGGGCGCGGGCGTGGAACTCCCGGCCATAGCGGTCGAGATGGGTGTTCTCGTACTGCGCCACGGCAATGAACAGGGGCACATTGCTCTGGCCCGCATGGCTGGCGGGAGAACGCTGTTCGTACAGCGTGGCGTCCTCGCCGAAGTAGGCACGTACCCCATCGGCATTGGGGTTGTCTGGCAGCGCGTCGGCGCGCAGCCGGGCACTGACGAGCAGGGCCCCTGCGGTCTCGGCCGGTGTGAGGCGCTCCGCCAGCGCCGGGTCGAACAGTGCGCTGGCCACATGCGAGCCCCCGGCCGAATGGCCCATGAGGAAGATGCGCCCCGCATCGCCACCAAAGCGCGCGATGTGCGTGCGCACCCAGCGGACGGCGGCCACCACGTCGGCAGCGCCGCCCGGGTACGCGGTGCGTGGCGCCAGCCGGTATTCCACATTCACCGCCACGCAGCCCTGGCGCGCGAACCAGTAGGCCACGTTGTCGTAGATGGCGCCATTGGCACTCTTGCTGCCGCGGATGAAAGCCCCGCCATGGAAGAAGACCAGCACATCGCGCGCCTCCCCCGCCCAGGCGCTGCGGCTGTACACATCGAGCACCTGGCGTGGTGCAGCGCCATAAGGCAGGTCGCGGGCCACCTCGATGCCACGGTTGTCGGCCTGCAGCACCAGGGGCGTATAGGTGCGCACCACCAGGTCGCGGTGTCCGTTGATGTCCTCGGACCAGCGCGGCCCGATGCCGTCGAGCACGGCCTGGTCCTGGGCATTGAGCGATCCGAAGGGCTGCGATGCGTTGTTCATGCTAAAAATTATACACATCGATGTTTTGGTATACCAATTTAAATTGAATTCACTATACTTTCCATGTCGACATACACAACAGGAGAAATCACATGGAAAAGCTCAGGCACATCGCCCTGTCGGTCAGCGACCCCGAGGCCGCAGCCCAGTTCTTCGAGCAGGCCTTTGGCATGACCCGCGCGGGCCGCGCCATGCGCGGCTGGTACATGACCGATGGCGTGATGAACGTGGCCTTGCTGAACTTCAAGGACGAGGCGGTTCCCGGCTACGAAAAGCTCAAGGACGTGCGCGGTGTGATCCACTTCGGCATGTGGGTGGACAACCTCAAGGAGGCCGAAAAGCGTGTGGTTGCCGCTGGCGGCACCTACCTCACGGGCCGCAAGGAGACCGATCCCAACGTGTTCTACGAGGTGAAGTACCGCACGCCCGACGGGATCGTGTTCGACATCACCGAGTCCGGCTGGAAGGGGGCGGTCAAAGAGGTGGCGCCGGCCACCGCGGGCTGAATGGAGCGCAGCGTGCAGCAGCGTCCCCACATCCTGGCGCTGATCCCGCTGCCTGCGGCAACGCGGGCAGCCCTGGCCAGCCTCTACACCGTGCACGACGCCACGGCCACCCCACCCGTGCCCTGGGAAGACATCGCCGCGGTGGTGACGAACGGCACCACGGGCCTGTCCGCTGCGCAGATGGAGCGGATGCCGGCGCTGCGCATCGTCTGCGCCTTCGGTGCCGGCCATGAGGCGGTGGACCTTGCCGCCGCGGCACGGCGCGGCGTCACGGTGGCCAACGCCCCAGGCGCCAACGACGAGACAGTGGCCGACCATGCGCTGGGTTTTCTGCTCGCGCTCAGCCGGGGCTACGGCGCTCTCACCTCCGCCGTGCGCGCGTGTGGCTGGCATGGCCTCAGGGCAGCGCGCCCGACGCTCCATGGCGCCACGCTCGGCCTCATCGGCATGGGCCGCATCGGGCAGGCCATTGCCCGGCGCGCCGTCGGCTTCGGCATGCAGGTGCGCTACTGCACACGCAGCCCGGGCAACGGCCTGCCCTACCAGCACGAGCCCAGTCTTCTCGCGCTCGCCAGCGCGAGCGACTACCTGGTGGCCGCCTGCCCAGGCGGCGCATCCACCCACCACATCGTGGACGGGCCGGTGTTGGCGGCCCTCGGTCCCGAGGGTTTCTTCGTGAACGTGGCCCGGGGCTCGGTGGTCGATACCGATGCCCTGGTGCAGGCCCTGCGCACCGGCGGCATTGCCGGTGCGGGCCTGGATGTGTTCGAGTACGAGCCCGAAGTGCCTGCGGCGCTGCGTGCGCTCGACAATGTGCTGCTCACGCCGCACATGGCAGGCCGCTCGCCGGCCTCCCAGGCGGCACAGACCACGGTGCTGCTGGCCAGCCTGGCGGACTGCTTTGCTGGGCGCGTGCCGGCGACGGCCATCGCCCCCTGCTGAGGACCTGTAAAGCCAAAGGCGGTGCCCCTCGGGAGCACCGCCTTTTTCCTCTCTCTGTGACCGCTCAGGAGGCCTTGTCCCCCCCGGTCTTTGAAGCCACCAGATGCGGTGGTGGGGGCACGACGAAGCGTTCGAGCCGGTACTGGTCAAAACTCTCCAGGTTGCGCTCCCAGACCTCGGCCTGGTGCCGGCCATCCTGCGGGATCTGCGTCATGTCGCAGTAGACCTCGACGTTGTTGCCATCGGGGTCCTTGAACACCAGGAAGAGGTTGTTGCCCGGCCCGTGGCGGCCGATGCCGCGCACGATTTCCACACCGTGCGCCTGCAGCACCCGCACCGAGCGCTCCATTTCCTCCAGGCTGTCGATGAGGTAAGAGAAATGTTCCAGACCCGGCCGCGAGTAGCGCGGCAGGTCGTTCAGGTCCGGCGAGTCAGCGGGCAGCTGCGCGAGCGCGAGGTCATGGTGGTCCGTCCCGGCGCGCAGAAAGACCATGTTCTCGCCGATCCAGTCCGAGACTTCGAGGCCCAGCACCTCGGTATAGAACCTGGCCGACTTCTGGATATCGCGCACCATGAGCACGATGTGCCCGAGGCGGCGGGGTTTGAGCTTTTCCATGGTGAACTCCGTTGCGTGTGAATCTGTGGCGCGCTCTCTTCAGGGCGCTGCCGTGACGTGGTTCTCGATGGAGCCGATCTGCGCGATCGAAGCCACCATCACGTCGCCCGGCTTGAGGAACAGGCCACGCCCCATGCCCACGCCCGTGGGCGTTCCCGTGGCGATCAGGTCGCCCGGCTTGAGCGTGAGGATGCTCGACAGGTAGGCGATCTGTTCGGCAATGTTGAAGATCATGCCCTGGGTGCTCGCATCCTGCATGCTCTCGCCGTTGACCGTGAGTTGCATGCGCAGGTCCATCGGGTCCCCCACGCAATCGCGGGGCACGAACCAGGGACCCAGCGGCGCGAAGGTGTCGAAGCTCTTGCCGCGGAACCAGTCGTGCGAGAAGGGGTAGTCCGTGCGGCGCGTGAGGTCGCGGGCGCTGATGTCGTTGATCACCGTGTAGCCGGCGATGTGCGCGTAGGCATCCTGCTGCGCAATGTGCCGGCCACCGCGGCCGATGACCACCGCCAGCTCCACCTCCCAATCGAGCTTCATCGTGCCCGCGGGCATGACGACGGCACTCTTCGTGGGCGTCACGCTGGTCTCGGCCTTCATGAAGATGTAGGGCGAACTCTCGCTGCGCGCGGCCAGCTGGGTGCCCATCTCCGCGGCATGCTCGTAGTAGTTGGAGGCCGTCGCGAAGATGCGGGCGGGCGCGTAGGGAACGCCGAGCGCGCCCTCTTGCCGCGGCAGCTGGGTGCGCCCCTGGCGGATGGCCAGCGCGGCCGATTCCAGGGCCTGGAGCGTGGCGGCGGATGCGTCCCACTGCGCCAGCAGCCCCCAGAGGTCCACGGGCACGGCCGGTGCGGCGGGCGTGACCGCCTGCACGGCGGCTTGCGCGTCGTAGACCACATTGTCGACCACCAGGCCCATGCGCGGCGCCGTGCTGCCCGCGCCTGCCATGTAGGTGGCAATTCCAAACCAGTTCATTGCAGTTTCCTTCCTTGAATTCATGCAGTTGGGGACCGCGGCCTCATTCGGCGCGGATCCCGGAGTTCTTGAGCGCCTTGCCCCACATCAGCAGCTCGCGCTGGATCTGCGCACCGAATGCGGCGCGCGGGGTGAACAGCGGCACCACGCCCGCTTCTTCGAGCTTTTGCACGGCCACGGGGTCGTCTTTCATGCGGACCACCTCTGCGGCGATGCGGTCCAGCACCTCCGGCGGCGTGCCGGCGCGGGCCACGAGGCCATTCCAGGTAGTGACTTCATGGCCGGGAAAGGTCTCGGCGATGGTCGGCACGTTCGGCAGTTCCTTGGAGCGTGTGGCGCTGGAGATGGCAAGCAAGCGGATCTTTCCCCCGTTCGCCTGCGAGATCACTTCGGACGGGCTGGCCGAGTACATGTCGATCACGCCGCCCAGCAGGTCCGTCATGGCCGGCGCCCCGCCCCGGTACGGGACATGCACCATGTCGATCTCGGCCCGCTTGGTGAAGAGGTACGCCGACAGATGGGTGAGCGCCGCGGTACCGCCACTGCCATAGCTGAGCTTGCCGGGTTGCTGTTTGGCCAGGGCCACCAGTTCCCCCAGGTTCTTCACCGGCAGCGCGGACTTGGTGGCGATGACAAAGGCGTTGGCGCCGATGTTCACCACCGGTGCGAAGTCCTTGGCCGGGTCGTAGTTGAAGTTGGGGTTCACGAAGGGTGCCGTGACCATCTGCGTGGCCGTGGCCATGAACAGCGTGTAGCCGTCGGCCGGGGCGCCGAGCACCTGCTTGGCGGCGATGAGGCCCGAGGCGCCGGGCCGGTTGTCCACCACCACGGCCGTGCCCAAGGCCTTGGTGAGGTGGCTGGCCGTGAGGCGCGCGATGGTGTCGGTGTTTCCCCCCGCGCCGAAGGGCACGATGATGGTGATGGGCTTGGCCGGCCAGGTCTGTGCGAAGCCGGTGGCGGCACACAAGGCCAGGGCGATTCCTGCGAGTGCTCGGTACATTGTCATCCTTTCGTTTTTATTTGGTATACCAAGAATACACAATAAAATACACAACTTCAACGAGTGCTATCCCTCACTGCGGGCGATGCAGGAGGTGTCCCGGCCTACAGCACCGAGCAGGCCTGCTCGAACGCCAGCCGCGGCAGCCGGCCGAAAAGCCTGGCGGAATCGCCCTGCCCCAGGTTGCACAAAAAATTCACGCGGCAGCGGCCGTCCGGGAAGAAGGTCTGGTTGACCAGGGCTTCGTCGAAGCCGGACATGGGGCCGCAATCGAGCCCGAGCGCCCGGGCGGCCAGAATGAAGTAACCGGCCTGCAGGGTGGCGTTGCGAAACGCCGTGGTTTCGGCGTGGCGCTCGTCGCGAGCGAAGCTGCTGTACAGGCCAGGGTTGTGCGGGAACAAGGCCTCGGCATGCTCGTGGAAGCGCCGGTCATAGGCCAGGATGCAGGTCACGGGCGCCGAAGTCGTCTTGGCCACATTGCCCGGGCTGAGTGCGGGCAGCAGGCGCGCCTTGGCTTCGGGGGTGGCCAGGAAAAGGATGCGCTGGGGTGAGCAGTTGGCGCTGGTCGGCCCCCACTTCACCAGGTCATACAGCTCGCGCAGCAGTGCCTCGGGCACCGGTCTGTCCAGAAATCCGTTGTGCGAACGCGCGCCGTGAAAAAGCGCATCCATGCCAGTCTTGTCGAGCATCACCCACATCCTTGCCGAAGTTGAACCGTGCGAGCGACTCCGTCGGGTGCCGGCCCCGCCACGGCCGAACAGCGCGCGCGCAAGCCGCAGAAGGATGGCGCAGGGCATGCCAGCGGCCCATGGCCTGGCAGCCCGGCCCGCGACACAGGGACGCAACGCGTGCAGGCCGGCACAGCACCTTCCGGAGAAGCTGCTGCGATTCTAGGTGAATTTCATCGTTTGGTATACCAAACGATTTATTGGTACTTTATTCTTCGGACTTTTTTGCCCTGCGTGCACGGGCGGGGGCGATGGCTTTCACCGCAGGCGCGGCCTTCGGCCGGCCACGCTTGCCCGCCGGCGGTGCGGGAGGGGCTTGCTCCACAGTGCCTTCAGCTTCCTTCGCCTGGCGCAGCGCCCGCAGCGCGGCATTGCCCAGGTGCGCGTTGTGCGCGCGCATGGCCAGGTAGGCCTTCTCGCCATGGCCCTCGGCGATGGCGTCGACGATCTCCTTGTGGGCATCGTGCGATGTCACCAGGCGGTCCGTCTCGGCCGGGTGGTATTGGCGGTAAGGGCTCAGGCGATCGCGGATCTCGCCCACCATGCTGCTGATCACCGCGTTGTGCGCGCCTTCGAGGATCAGGCGATGCAGCTCGCGATTGGCCTCGAGGTACTTGTCGAGGTCGCCCGCTGCCACGTACTCGTTGGAGCGCTCATGGATGTAGCGCAGTTCGGCTTTCTCCATGGTGGTCATGGACTCGGCGGCCAGGCGCGCGCACATGGCCTCCAGCTCGCAGTCGGCATGCAGGATCTCCGCCAGCTCCTTGACGCTGATTTCCATGACGACCACGCCGCGCATGGGCAAGAGCTGGGTGAGCCCGCGCGCCGCCAATTGGCGCAAGGCCTCGCGCACGGGGGTGCGCGACACGTTGAAACGCTCGGCCAGCACGCGCTCGTCGAGGCGGGTGCCGGGCTTGAACTGGCCGCTGATGATCAGCTCGGAAATCTGGGACTGGACTTTGGCAGCAATGGTGGACATTGTATTTTTTACCCTTGCAAGTGCGTTCCATTCTAGCCAGCTGCACACCAGCGCGGCGCGGGCTGAACCGGGCATCTGCCCCAAGTCAAAGGGTACGGGTCGTGGGCAGATGCCCCGCCAGGTACGGGCAGCGCCTACACTGTGCAGGCCATGTCCCACGACGCCCTCGCGCCCACCGGCCCGTCCCAGTGCCCCCTGTGCGGCCAGCCCAACCAGTGTGCAGTCACGGCCGGCCGCCCCATAGAAGACTGCTGGTGCATGCACACCCCGGTATCGCCCACGGCACTGGCACGCCTGCCTGCCGGGCAGCGGGGCCTCACTTGCATCTGCCCGGTGTGTGCGCGCGAGCCCACCGGCAGTGCGGCAGCGGCCGGGCCTCCGGCCCCTCAGCCGATATGATTTGCGGTTTGCACAACCCTTTTTCCTGAAGAAAGCACACCATGCCCACGTACCACGTCGAAATGATGGAAGGCCGCACGGTCGAACAAAAGCGCAAGCTGGTCGAAGAGATCACGCGCGTGTCCGTGGAGGTGCTGGGCGGCTCGCCCGAATCGGTGGACATCCTGATCACCGACATCAAGCGCGAGAACTGGGCCACGGGCGGCAAGCTGTGGTCCGAACGGACCTGACCTCTCCCTGAGGCATTGCGGGGCTGCCCTCACCTGGCGGCCCTCGCCTGGATCTGCAACTCCCAACGAAGATGCTGCGATCCTTCGCAATCGACTGCACAACGCCCTGCATCCTGAGCCATGACAACCCCGTCTTCTTCCGGCTCCCTTGCCGCGCTGCGCGAGCGCCATGGCGAGCGCTACCGCTGGCTGCTGCTGCTCTCGGTCATGGTGGGCACCATGGCATCCATCATGTCCTCGACCATCGTGAACGTGGCGATTCCGGACATGAGCCATTACTTCACGCTGGGCCAGGAGCGGGCCCAGTGGGTGACCTCGGGCTTCATGGTGGCGACCACGGTGTCCATGCTCACCACGCCCTGGCTGCTGTCGCGCTATGGCTACCGTGCGACCTATGTCGGCGCCATGCTGCTGCTGCTGGCCGGCGGCATCGGCGGCGGGCTGGCGCGCGACTTCGGCCTGGTGCTGCTGGCCCGTGTTGCCGAGGGGCTGGCCGCTGGGGTGGTGCAGCCTATCCCTGCGGTCATCATCCTCTATGCGTTCCAGCCCCATGAGCAGGGCCGCGCCAGCGGCATCTTCGGCATGGGCGTAGTGCTCGCGCCGGCCATCGGCCCCAGCATTGGCGGGCTGCTGGTCGACTGGTTCGGCTGGCGCTCGATCTTCTTCATGGTGGTGCCGCTGTGCCTGGCATCGATCTGGCTGGCCTACAAGTTCGTGCCCGTGACCGCACCGGGCGGCGTGGCCGCCAACCGCAACGGCGAAGCCCTGGACTGGCGCGGCCTGGCACTGGGCACGGCCGGCACGTTGTGCCTGCTCAACGGCCTGGTGGCGCTGCATGGCGGCACCCTGCACGAGGCCATTCTGCTGCTCGCCGGCGCGGTCGTGGCCACGGGCCTGTTCATCGGCTGGCAGCGCCGGCAACTCCAGCAGGGGCGCAAGCCGCTCATGGACCTGCGCCTGTTCCAGTACCGCCAATTCGCCATGGGCAGCGTCGTGGCCTTCATCTACGGCACGGCGCTGTTTGGCTCGACCTACCTGCTGCCGGTGTTCATGCAGCTCGGGCTGCAGCTGTCGGCCTCACACGTGGGCACCATCATGCTGCCTGCGGGCTTTGTACTGGCCATCACCATTGCCATGGTGGGCCGCCTGGCGGACCGGCAGCCCACACACCTGCTGGTGAGCATCGGCCTGGCGCTGCTGGCGCTGTCCTTCGGACTCATGGTCGTGGTGGGCCTGGGCTCTCCGCTGTGGATGCTGGTGGTGTTTGCCATCCTCGGGCGCATCGGGCTGGGTTTCATCCTGCCCTCGCTGAATCTGGGCGCCATGCGTCCGCTGGACAAGTCGCTGATCTCGCAAGGTTCGAGCACCATCGGCTTCCTGCGCATGCTGGGCGGAGCGGCCGGGGTGAGCCTGTGCGGCATCGTGCTGGAGTGGCGCATGGGCGCGCATGGCGCGTCGCTGGCAACGGGTGCCAGCAACCCGGCGCGCATCGCTGCCTTCGGTGAGACCTTCTTGATGCTGACCGCGCTGTGTGCACTGGCCATGGTGGCGGCCTGGCAGTTGCGCCAGGCACCTGCCGCACCACCGTCGGAGTCTGCCCCGCCGCGCTAAGCTCCGGTATCCTTGCAGGCATGTGCCAATTGCTTGGAATGAACTGCAACACCCCCACGGACGTGACCTTCAGCTTCACAGGGTTTGCGCAGCGTGGGGGCAACACCGGCGACCATGCGGACGGCTGGGGCATCGCCTTCTTCGAGGACCGGGGCCTGCGGCATTTCGTGGACCACCTGCCGGCCGTGGATTCGCCGGTCGCCGAGTTGATCCGCCGCTACCCGATCAAGAGCCGCAATGTCATCGCCCATATCCGCAAGGCCACCCAGGGCCTGGTGAGCCTGCAGAACTGCCACCCTTTTGTACGCGAACTCTGGGGCCGCTACTGGGTCTTCGCGCACAACGGCGACCTCAAGGACTTCCGGCCGCGCCTGCACTCGCATTTCCATCCGGTGGGTGACACGGACAGCGAGCATGCGTTCTGCTGGATCATGCAGGAGCTGGCCAAGTCCCATGCCAGCGTGCCCAGTATTGCCGAGCTGACCATCACCTTGAAGGAGCTGGCCGCGCGCATCGCGCCGCATGGCACCTTCAACTTCCTGCTCTCCAACGGGCAGGCGCTGTGGGCCCACGCATCCACGAATCTGTATTACATCGAGCGCAAGCACCCGTTCAGCGAAGCACAGCTGTCCGACGAGGACGTGCGCATCGACTTCGCCACCCAGACCACGGCCAGCGACCGTGTGGCCATCGTCGTCACGGCTCCGCTCACGGTGAACGAGGAATGGACGGCCTTCAGCAAAGGCGAATTGCTGGTCTTTGTGGATGGGCAGCGGCAGGGCTGCTGACGCGAGGGCGATCAGGATCCGGAGATCACAAGGGGGCTGCGGCCCCCTTTTTTGCGGTATTGAACAAGACCGGCGTGCTTTTCGCGGACCCAAAAGACAAAACCCCTCAGTCCGCTAGGAACTGAGGGGTTTTGAGGGCTGTAAGAGCCTGACGATGACCTACTTTCACACGGGAACCCGCACTATCATCGGCGCAAAGTCGTTTCACTGTCCTGTTCGGGATGGGAAGGAGTGGTACCAACTTGCTATGGTCATCAGGCAT
>JAESFW010000189.1_pt1 | contig 88270 bp, 92 predicted proteins | sample 9269481 | NCBI WGS metagenome assembly JAESFW01 (sample SAMN14515350, study PRJNA621654) | algae metagenome | isolation source: Lyngbya sp. HA4199-MV5 and co-occurring heterotrophs from soil with... | place: USA: Ahupuaa O Kahana State Park, Hawaii | collected 2009-07-21 | reverse complement strand
TTACCCGTAAACGGTCATTCTCGGGATGTTTTAGCAAAATTGCAAAAATTTTCTGAAATCCTTTTGTAGTAAGTGTTTTAGACATTGCATGGCACCTGGATGCAGCTTCGCTACCTTTGCCCCTATTACCAACTCGAACCCCCTGATCGGGTTCATTCGTGCCAGGAATCTTTTCATCCCAGTTGAAGGTTAGGGTCGTCCAATCACTGACGACTTTCTGGATCACCGATGGATAGCGCCAGTGACGCTCTTGCTCCGAGACATAAATCGTTTCGCCATTCACCAACTGAGCAAAGGTTGTCTTCCGTTCGGCAATGCGGTTCACTCGAAAGGCAGTGAATAGCGTTAAGACAAAAATCAAGCTGTTGAAGACAGTCAGGCAGATAAAACACACTGCCAGCAAGTTTTTTACCTCTGGTAAGAGTAGAGCGGGAACCCGCACTCAAGCCATGATTTTGTTGACAATACACAAGACTTTATCGGGACAATTTGGAATGGGTAAGGGTTTGCTCCATGAGCCTGCTTCTGTCAGTCCGAGGGTGTGTTGTCTGAGAATATGAGCTTTGACATTTTCCTCAGTGCCGATGAGGAGGACAGTAAGGATGCGAGGGTCAGCGTTGCTGAAATTATCGGGATTGATGAGGGAATTAATCATTACGGTTGGGTTTTGAGCTTGATAGAGGTTGCAAGACTTGGGAACAGAGCGGTTATTTTCCCAAAAATGTGCATAGCAAAGCAGAGGGGGCTAGTAGAGTAGAATGGCTTCTAGCCTCCAGACTGGCAATGTCAGGCTTGGGGGTGAATAACCTGTGTTGATTTTGTTTATGGCAAGATGACCGACTCCGAACTAATTACGGTTTCGGAAGCTGCTGAGTTATCCGGCTATACACCGCAGCATGTCAGGCTATTGATTCGGCAAGGGCTAATCAATGCCCGTCGTGCGGGTGGAATCTGGCTGATCGAAGCTTCCAGTCTACGCAATTACATAGCGAATGCTCCGAAGCCAGGTCCGAAACCCGAAGCATCAGAGGAGTAGTTATATTCCTTTTGGAATATAACTCATTATGGCATTGTTGGCGTGAGAGTCAAGTGCTAGGGTGAAGCACTTTTGATCTCGGTCGTTGGAGCCTGGAGGGAGAAGTTTTGAGTATTGCAAGCAACGCTTCGCGAACAAAGACTCACGTTTCAAGCTTTGAGGCTGACGGTTGCGGTTCTGAGGTCAAAGTTTGAAGTTAAAAGGTCGAAGTTTCGTGTATTGCAAGCAACGCTCCGCGAACAGAAGTCCGAGTTTCACCTTTCAAGCTCGGATGTTGAAGTTCAAAAGTCGAAGTCCCGTGTTCGGAAGTCCAAAATTTGTGTTCTGAACTCGGAGTTTCGTGCTCTGAGGTGAAATGGTGAGGGTGGGAGGGCGTTAGCGAAGCTCTCCGAAGGAATCGCTCCTCTGCTAAGCTTCATTGTCCTGTGATTCGGCATCATGACTCGATTTAGCAGTACGGCGGCGGTTTTTCACTTTACTACGTTGGGCATAGGCGGGATATTTTTCGTAGACCGTTGTTAGAAGAGTGTTGTGGTCTAAAGCGCCGTAGGTATTGAGGATGGTGGTGATGTCTGCCTGCATTGCGGTGAAGTCTTCGGTCAGGAGATTGGTGATTTCCGGGTCGAGGTCGTGGGTGAGGTCTGCTAAGGTCTGCTCCACGGCTTCAGGATTGGTTAAGGAAAGATGGGTTTTTGTTTCGTCGCCATTATCTACGGTAAGCAAGCCCTCTTCCTGTAAAGCTTCCAGGTCAGGATAAAGCTCTTTGGCAAAGGGACCGTAATGATAGGGAATGAATTGGTAGAGTCTACGCTGTGCCGCGCCTTCCATCTGAAACAGGAAGAGATATTTCATCAGTGCAGTGACTAAGACTGTGGCATCGGCTTGTTGAGAACGGTGGATTTTGTCTCGCAAAAAGGAGAGTAGCACGAGGCGGGGCAGGCGATCGCTGTAGCGCTGTTTGGCAGCAATCAGGTCAGCATTAGCAGTTTCCCATTCGCCAGTGAGTTCACCTGTAAAAGATTGAGAAAGTAGAGAACTAAAAATTCCATTAGCTTCCTCATAGCCAGAGGTTAGCCTTTGTTTAGATGCTTTCCACTGCTCTAATTGCATAACAAAGTCTTTCTGTAACTTAAGTGATGGAATAAGAGCTTGAATCGAGCGTATATTTTCAGTATTAATGTTGTATTGCCCTGCTGAGGTTCTAGTTTTTTGATCGATTTCTCTACGACCTCCTGAGGTGTTTAGGAAAAAAGTAAGGAAATATGGATTCAAAGTTGCTTGATTGACTCGAAGCCGAATGAGATAGGAGGCAAATAGATATTCGCCTTCCAGATCAAACACGGCACAGCGACCGACATAATTTTTGTTGCCATTAGTTCTGACAAGTAAAATATCGCCTTTCTCCAATAACAGCCTGTCTCGTTCGTCTTCGTCTACCTCAAGATGTTTCAACTCATGTGTATTAACCTCTCCTTCGACAACATTTGGAATACGCAGAACTGGATAGCCTTCTTCAAGCAAATTAAGTTTTTGAGATGTTCCGTATTTTGTTTCTTTTAAGTGTTTTCCTAGGTGCTCTACTGTTCCAACCTCACCGCTAAACATTTCATTGAAGATTGACAAGATCGTAGAGTCAGCTATCGCCACCGCTTCCTGCCGCTTGTGACGAATCTCATCTGCCTTCCGCAGAATTTGCACAATCCGCTCTTGCACTGGCAACGGCGGTACAGGAATCTCTAATTCTTTAATATGTCCAGCATTAATATTGTTTTGGGTTGCGCCACGACCAATCAACTCAAGACGTGGCTGAGTTAGAATGAAAAAATAATAGATAAATACTGGAAGCAAATCTTGAGTAATAACTTGAATACCAACTATCGCTTGATTTGTAGCAATTGGAACAGCAGCAATAGCGGATTTCCCAATTGAACCGTACATAGATACAAGAACAGTTCCTTTTGGGAAAATCTTGGCATTGCTATTTTCAATTGCTTCTTCACTAATTTTCTCTTCTGTATCTGAGATATACTTCACTGAATTTGTTAAATCACCTATCTTTGCCCAAGGAATATTTCCCTCAAAGTAACGATGAACACTTCTTTTTGGTGTTCCTCCAGCCGAAATCTCAGCAATGTTTCTATCGCCGAGTCTAAACCACCTCCAACCTTCAGGTAATTGGCTTCTCGTACTCATCTCTCCTCCTTCCAACCGAGAACATTTTTCGCCTGGTCAAGAAAGGTGAGCGTAACAGTGCTATCTAATTTACGGGCGACTCCATCCTCACACAGCATCCAGGTGATTTGGGGCAGATTTAGTAGGTCGCGGAAGTGCCAGAAGGGAGTCAGGTAGTTGTTCCAGATCGCTGTTTGCTTTTGGTGAACACTTCTGGAATTGAAGTTGGGTTGGGTCTGACGAATGGTTTCTCGATTCAGGGAGGTGAAGCAGAACGCATAGATTTCTTTGTCAGGATTGACGCTGATACTTCCCGTGCTTCTGTCTCGGTTCCACTCCATGAACTCCTTCAGATGTTTGATGGTGCGGCTAATCGGTCGGGCAGTGGTCAATCCATCATGCCAAAGCAACACTTCTTGGATTTCACTGGTGCTTGCACTGTTCTGAATTAGCAGCAGAAACAAACAAGGCTCATTCAATGCAGCAGCGGTGACAAAGGCATCCGTCAGAATGCAACCCCACTGTGCCGTTGCCTCTGGCTTGATGGAGCAAAGTTCAGAAGCCAGACTGACACCACTAGATAACCCGGAAGAGACTTTTGTTGCCACAACCGGAGTTGGATCAACCATGCAAGCTGGCAGAAACGTTTGCTCCAGCCATTCCAACGCCACATCTTTGAGATAAATGCAACTGATGCCGGATATGGCTTGCATCAATTGATAGTCATTGGTGATCAGCAATGAGTGGGCATTGGCTACACTGGTGGCACCAATTAAAACATCCGGTGTTTTCAGGCTGAGTTTGCCACCGGGGATATAGCTGGCTCGTAACCGTCCCGATGCTTTAGCAATGTCTTCATTCACTGCCAGGATGTCTTTGAAGTTGCGGCGTAACGTTGCCATCAACGAAAGCTCTGGATCAGACCCCGAATTTGTGCGGGCATCAAAATGAGCATGAGCCAAGATTTCTGAGGCAACAACCGTGCTGATGTATAGCTCTGCGTCCCCGTTAGAACCTGCTTGAAAGATCGGGTCTAAACAATCAGCCCAGGGCTTTACCCCAGCCAGGTAATACTGCACACAATTGGTATCCATACCGATCTTGGGCTTGCTCCCAGAACCAGATTGCAAGAGCGTTTGCAGTTGTTGCGTTACGGTAGGCATTACACACTATTCGTCTCTTGGTGCGAGAAATGGAAACGAACCCTTTAAACCTTCCGGTGTGGTTGGCACTGTCACCAGCGTCAGCAAATCTTCCAGATCGCGCTTAATTTCATCCTCCAATTCCATCAAACGGTTGATCAAAACAGCAGGCTTTTCGTGTTCTATAGCTGCTGCCTGATGGGGGCAATAACGCCCAGCCGTGAGGTTATAGTCGGTTTTGCGAATGTCTTCCAGCGTTGCCCACCAGGATTTTGCACTTTCAAACGTCTTCAGATCATCCGACTTCAAAACTGCCCGGACTCCGCCATTGTCGGGCTGATGTTGCCAGCGGTAGGGAAATTTCTCCACCATATCCTTCAAGTCGCCATCCGTTTTAAAGTCTGGCAGCTTGCGCCGCGTTGCTCCTAAATCTCGTCCATCACTCTCAACCCGATAAAACCAAACCTTTGATGTCCGCACATCCTCGCGCCCCAACGGACGGCGGAAAATGATCACACTGGTTTTGGCACCGCTGTAGGGGTTAAACACGCCATTCGGCAAACTAATCACTGCCAGCACTTCAAACTGTTCAACCAACTTGCTGCAAATCTTGCGAAGCATTTTCTTGGAGTCAAACAGCAAGCCTTCCTTTAACACCACACCTGCCCGTCCTCCAGGCTTGAGGGCAGTCATCATGTGCTGAATAAACAATGCCTCATACAGTTTGATGTGAAACTCAAACGCCGCGATCCGCTCTTGTTTGGTTGGTCCAAACGGTGGATTTGCCAGAATCACCTCAAACTTTTCGCTATCTGCAATACTCTGTGCCTTACTGGAAAGACTGTCATCGCAGCGCAATTGGCTTGATCCGTCCTGGTGCAGAATCATGTTCATCAATGCCAGCTTGAACACCAGCGGAATGAATTCTACGCCATGTAGTTGTTTCGATTTGAGATCCCGTACCAGGTTCTCTTTCTCGTCATAGGATCGACGCGATCGATAAATTTGCGAACGCACCCACTCAAACGCTCGGACAACAAAGCCTCCCGTTCCGCAAGCCGGGTCATAGATCCGTTCTCCAATTTGTGGATCAATGATTTGCACAATGCGATCGACAATATGGCGAGGCGTGAAATATTCAGCAAACTCTTTATTTTGGGAAAACCGTTGCAGTAGATACTCATATGCCCGCCCAAACACGTCATACCGCTCTCCACCCGGTTCCATGCCCTGAGTCATTGCCGCAGGTTCAATTCTGCAAGTTTAGAAGCCAGGGCACGTAGGGTTGGGCTAGAACGGAGTGGGAAAATGGTGTCCTTAAACAACCGCCGCAAGTCACCAGCAACCTGGTGTTTAGAGCGTCGGTTTGCCAGGTCTTCAAACATTTGACGACAGAACGCGATCGAATCATCAAAGCCCAGTTGCTTCGCATAGGTATCCGGATCATTTGCCCATTTGTGAAACCGATATTTATCGGGAATCAGTTGCTCATCTTCTGGTAAGCTGCCAACTTCCTCTTCGTACTCCAGTTCAATTTCGTCCCATAACTTGAGAAACAAAAACAAGCTGAAGATCTCCAACCGATCAATTGAAACGATGGCATCATCTCGAAAGACATTGGCAATTTCCCAAAGCTCATCCCCAAACTGGTTAAAGTCTGGAGGTGTCCAGTTTTCACTGCGATCGCCATAATAGGGTTCTCTCGGCATCTACCCCTCCTCCACAACAGGCAAACCCACCGACAAAGCCAACGCTTCATCGACTAAGGCAAGCAAATTCTCTAAACTGCCAAACAGGTTTTTGATCGTCATCATGCCGCCCATCTGATACAGCCATTGACTCTTGAGAATTTGACGGGGCGTAATTTGAGGATTTGCCCGTTTGAAATCGCATACCATCAAGACGATTTCGCGCTTCTCCTTACTCAAGCCCCTTTCTATTGCCCAGGTATTAAAATCCTGATGCTGATGTAACGTTTCAAAGTCTGTGTCTCCCATTGCCACTGCAATGAAATCTTCGAGCGTCGCTTCGGGTTCGCCATAGAGATCTCGCAGGGTAGACAAATCAAATCCGGTGGTGGCTAAGAAAGCATGATCCGGTGAAGTGTTGCCTTTAAAATATCGCCAGCAAATAATTGCCTGAGCAAAGCGATGTTTCCATGTTTCGCGCTCCATGCCAGCACTTAACTGAGATTCAACCTGTCGCCGTAAGTCTTCCCATGCTTTGGGCGAAATCGTTTCTGAAAACACGATATGTACTGGAACATCAGCAATCACCATTTCCTGCTGATTGCTCTCATCCTTTTTGACTCGTTTCTGGCTTGTATCCTCAGCATCGTTATCGGAAGCGGAGCGATCACGGCTAATCAGTTCTTCTTCCTCTTTCTCAACAGGTTCATCTTCTACGCCTAATGTTTCATTTGTGACGACAGGCTCTAAGCGGGTAATATCGACAAAATCCACCAGATGATAAAGCGATTTCCCCGTTTCCTTACACTTACGTGTCCCGCGTCCCTTCATCTGAACATAGAGAATTTTGGATTTTGTCGGTCGCGCCATGAGCAAAATCTCAACATCTGGTGCATCAATCCCGGTATCTAACATACCGATTCCAACTAGCACGATCGGGCGTGGCTGCATTTGTGGGTCTTTGTGTGCCTGCTCTACAATGGCTTTTCGTTCGGCTACATCCGTTGGCTTCTGGAATTCTTCAATTAACTCCCTGGCATTGGGAACTTGATTGTGAACGGTGACAATAAACTTCTCTGCTGCGGCATCATTCATCGGATACCGATTCAGGCGGTTGTATTCCTCAATCAAGGCATAGCGAAGGTTTTTGGCATGGGCGATCGATGCAGCAAACACGATCGTTTTAGTCGGCTCTTTCTTCCCAACCACTTCAAAATACGTCTCAGCAATGAGTTGATTGCGCTGTGGTACATCCACCGCTCGACCTAATTGCTCAGGCTCAAAATCAAACCCCATATCGTGAACCCCTTCCAAGTCCACGTTCGTAAAAAGCTTGTGATGCCTGCACTCAGCTAACCGTTCCCACTCTGGCACGTCCGGGTTGTTCTCACCCTGGCGAATGGAGTAGCGGTAAACCGGTCCCTGATACTGTCCTGCATCCGTAAAGAAGCGATCGGTATTCACGCTCTCTTTATCCGCAGGGGTAGCCGTCAATCCGAGTAATACCGCTCCCCCTTGATAAAAGTACTCCAGCACTCCATACCAATCGCCAAAGTAAGAACGATGACATTCATCCAAAATCACTAGATTAAAATGGTCAGGCTCATAGCCTTGATACTTATTTCGCGCTGCCAAGTGTTGTACCGTACTGACCAAAATATCCTGATGCTTGTCGTCCTTGCTCCCGATCGCACGTTCAATCTTGAAATGATCGCCTAGATGATGCTTAAACTTGTTCACCGTTTGAGCCGCCAAAGAATCTCGATCAACCAGGAATAACGCTCTCCGGCACAGCCCAATCGACCATAGTTTGGCAATCACGCCCGCTGCTGTAATGGTTTTGCCCGTCCCTGTTGCCATTTGAAGATACATTCGTCGTCGCCCTGCCTGCACTGCTCCTAAGACTTGGGAGACAGCAACTCGCTGATAGTCTCGCAAATGACCATGCAATTCGGTTGCTTGCGGCTTGAACAGCTCACCAAACTCAGCCGGAGTTGGAAACTGACTAATTCGCTCAGGCAACGTATTAGCTTTCAGGTTTTGGCGGAGAAAGACCTTGCCATCACTAGCAAAAATCAAAGGTACATCCCGACCTGTATTTTTATGGAAAGTACGGGCATAGCCTTTTGCCTGTTCCAACGCCGCCCACAAATCTTTTCCCGGTTTCTTCGCTTCGAGAATCGCAACGACCTTACCTTCATACAGAAAAATTCGATCGGCTTCCTCCCCATCGAGGTCTTCACGCCAGCGTTTGCGAGTCACATCGAAGTCGGTCAGTTTCCAGCCGCGATCGCGCAGGTGTTCTTCAATCAGAAGCTCTGCCTCATCCTCGTTAATGCTTCTCATTGCCGAACCTCCCTACGTTGACCCCACCGAAATTATATTTTCATATTGGTGTACCAGCTTGGCAATTGCTCCAAAGTCCCAGAATTCAGGCTTTTCCCTTCAAGCATCGACTTTCTATCCTCAATCTTCAGCCCCAAACCCTGACAGATTGAGCTTTAGCTTAAAAGATTTAACCTTAGAACACAAAACTTTAGGCTCAGAACCTGGAGCGTCAAGCTTTTTGCTCCAAAAGTAAAGCTCAGAACTCGGAGCGTCGAGCTTTTTGCTCCAAAAGTAAAGCTCTGAGCTTCAATTGTCAGCATCAGAAGTCAAATGGTCAGGCTTTTTGCTATGGTGTTGCCCCTTGCGGCTGCGTTGCTCCCTCTGTAACCTTTGCCTTCCGGGGTTTCCGAGCAAACCGTTGCCCCATCTCACCCACCACCGCATCTAACCCTGCCCCCTGTCCACTTGCCTTGGCATAGTTATATACCTGCAACGCTGCTGCATACGCCTCGCTTCCCGCCGCCAAACAGGTATCATCCACCAATTCCTGCAACTGCGTCAGCGCCACCACGATCGGATACATGGCTTCAAACAATTGCACATCCTTCCGCATTTCTTCCAGGTCAAACGATCGTGGCAAAAAGTTCGGGTTCTGTGTCGCCACCTCCAGCGCCTTACTGACAAACGCCCGACTCTTATCTCCCATCTTCGGTAAAGCCTTACGCTCGTCCGCAGTCAAATCAATCAAAAATGGCAGCTTTTCTTTAATCGTCGTCACCGCCACCATTACCGCCTCTCTATCTGCTTGTACCAACGTTGCACTAATTGGAGTCGTGGACATTGTGGATTTCTCCCTATGTGAGTTTACGACTCTAGAATGCCCAGATTCTCACACTGAAATCTTTATAGCGAGAGGATTGCAATCACCGGGAAACAACTCATTAATTTCAGCCCGATAGCTGTCGTAAAGCTTGCCCAATTCCTCATTGAAAGCATCCCGGTCTTCCCCAACCCGCTCCTGAATTTCATCCCTGGCTTGCTGGAACCGGGTTTTCAGTTCCTCTGCCCACTCCAACGCATCCACAGACAAATCATCTTTCGGAAATAGATAGCGGAACTCGTGGCGATACGTTCTGCGAACAGGCTACGCCAACGCGGCTCCAAATGCGGGTCGGCTCCCACAAGGGGTTAACTACTTCTCTGGCAAGCACATTGATCGAGCCAGGAGCATCAGCAGGCATGGCAAAACTCCGATAGAGGCGTTCGCGCAGCGTGCCGAAGGCTTCGTCCTTCTTAAAGTCAAAAAAGTGACTGGGATGAGATTCTGACCAGCGTTTTGCATCCGAAAGCAGATTCTCCCCTTCGATCTCCTTGATGTCCTCCAACCGTTCTGCACTTTTGGGTGAATCGACCTCGACCTGAAGTGCTTGAAACAAACGGTTAAGCAGTTTTCGTTGACGACGCTCAAACCGCTCAACATTCTCCCCTTCCCCCGGCATCGACGATTGCACCCGCCCAATGTTGGTTGCCACCAAACCTACCTTGTTCTGATTCGCTGCCGCCGCAATCTGAGCCAGATTCTGGTACTTCAAACCACCATCATCGGTGACAACTTCGGTATAAGCCAGCTTGGGGCGTTGCTTCACTGCCTCAAATCGTCCTGGCTCGCCAGCTCGCAGTGTTTCTTTGGCAACGTTAGATAACTGGCTGGCAGGGCTAACCATGAGTTGATCGCCATCGAAGTCTGGCTGAAAAACACTCCAGACTCCATTCCTTAAAAATCAGAAACTCCTCAAGAGTCTGGAGTGTTTTTTGATGATATTCCTCAGCATCTTTGGGGTTAATCCAAATGACATTGCGAGTTTTCTTCAGCTCCGGGTCGTGGCTGTTGCGGTAGAGACGAATATTGTCTGAGTTAACGACTTCCGCTTAGGCGGAACGCTGCGCGAACGGTAGCGGGTCAGAATCACATCGCCTTCTGGCAGATGAGGCACACAAACCATGCCACGCGGTAAGTCATCTGATGGCATTGCCATACCTGAACTATGGCTGTAGCCGCTCTTAATCGCTAAGTCTCGCCATCTACCTGCTACATAATCCGTTGCAAACTTCCGAAACTTAGGAGTCGCAACCAATTGCCCATATTTGTCGCTTCTTAGCAGTGAAATCCAGCGAGATTCCTGCACCTGGCTGTTGGCATTACCATCTTCATCCTCAAATTCTTCTTCCGACCGCTCCTGTCGCCGTTGCTGTTCCTTGTCGTATTCCTGCACGATGTATCGTGCCAGTGCCAGAGGATTTCGCTGTAAATCTGCCAAAACTTTGGCTTTTTCCTCTGTCGGCTGCTTCAAATCCTGCCGCACTGCATCCTCGGAATACCAGATGGTAAATTGCCAGCTATTATCGTAACTGGTGGCTCTAGCATTGCCCCGGTTGCCCATGGCGACTCGCGGAAATTCATAATCTCCACACGGAACCAGATCGTCTAACCGCGCCTTCTTAATGCCCTTGATCGACGATCGATCCATGATGATGTCATAGCCCTCTGCCTCAGTCAGTCGGGCATCAGGCAGTAGCGTTCCCTTAGATAAGAAGCTGACACGCGGACAATTTTCCTCGCTTCCTTCTGCCCATTGCTTCCTCCAGGCAAACCGAAACTGAAACGGACAATTCTGCTCACCCCCCAGTTGACGAGCCAACTGCGATGAAATCTTGCCGTGACAATCGCCAGTTTTGTAGTGGGAATACTCCGGGTCATCAAAATCCACAATCTTGACCCGCAGGTTCTCCAGCGTGTCAGACCCTTTGTAGCAATTACTCACCAACAAAGAACCATACCGACAGGCAGTATCCGGCTCTGTCGCAAATAAGCGCCGGATCTTCTGACGCAAGTCGTCATCCGCAAAGTAGTAACTGTTGCCAGAACTAAACGTGAGCCGCCGCGAGGTACCATCGGCAAAATTGCGCGCCCGCAGATGATTTGCATCAGGCTTACGATGGTCAATTTTTACGAGCAGCAGCGATTGTAACTCCTCTGGCTCAAACATCTGTTCCAGCAAGGAGTTTTTAATAATCTCCGGCTCCGACAAATACCGTCCCTTCCCGTTGTTGTGCGCCCCATCAAAAATCGGGATGCTGAGACCGGAACCCTCAATGACCCGCGTGGTCAGATCCATTATCTACGGTCTATGGTATAAAAGTACTATTATCAATTTAGAAAGCGTTAGACTATTTTTTGACCTTTACACAAAGCAGCACTGGCAAAATCAGCCAGGTGGCTATTCTTAAATTGCTCAGCAAGGAGGACAACGATGCCGTGGCACATTAAACGTCTGGAGAACGGTTTGCTGGTGCAGGCATACGATCAGGAACCCGATGCTGAAAGCGAAGAACTCCTGACCCCAGATGGCAGAACTCAAGATGAATGTCACCCGCGTTTTGCTCATCTCAAGCCTGGGGAAAGTTTGGTACTACCTGATGAACCCAAAACTACGACTTCTGGCTCCTCGTATCCCGGCCAATATGAGGAGCTAGGCGAGTTTTTGAATGGTGATCCGGGGGCGATCGATAAGTTAGATAGCGGTAGCGGCTCTCGTCGCTACAACTGGCGCTATTACGAACCTGACGAATCTCTATGATTACAGGTAATACACGGGTTAACGTTGCATGAGCGATGAACCAAGCATTCAAGCTACCAATCCATCTGAACCACAAGCAAGTTTTGATGACCCTTGGAAAGAAGGGCTAGAGCTTTATTTTGAGCCATTCTTAGCATTTTTCTTCCCAGTCGTGCATGAACTGATTGATTGGAACCGAAGCTATGAGTCGCTAGAGCAAGAATTTCAGCATTTTGTTAAAGACAGCGAACTGGGAAAACGATTCACCGACAAGCTGTTCAAGGTTTGGCAACAGGATGGTGAAGAAACCTGGATACTCGTACATATAGAAGTCCAATCTCAGGAGGACTCTAGCTTCGCAGAGAGAATGTTCGTGTATAACTATCGCTGCTTCGATCGCTATCGTAAACCTGTGATCAGCCTTGCTGTTTTGGGCGATGAGCGTCCAAACTGGCGACCCTCTTCTTACGGTTACGATCTGGGTGGGTGCCGAGTTGGAATTGAATTTCCGATCGCCAAGCTCATTGACTATGAAGACCACTGGGAAGAGCTGGATCAGAGCCAAAACCCATTCGTTATCGTAGTTATGGCTCATCTAAAAACAAAAGCCACGGCTGGTCAGCCCCAGCAACGTAAGCAATGGAAATGGACGCTGGTTCGGAAGCTATTCGAGCAAGGCTATAGTAGAAATGATGTAGTAGAGTTGTTCAGGCTCATCGACTGGATGATGACCTTACCTGATCGCCTAGAGCGGGAATTCCGGGCAGAGTTAAGACAATACCAGGAGGAACGTCAGATGCCATATGTCACTAGCATTGAACGTCTAGCCAAGGAAGAGGGTATTCAGGAAGGAAGACTAGAGACCCTCCGGGAAACAATTATTGACGTTTTAAGGGTTCGATTCGCGACAATCCCTCCAACAATGAATGAAATGCTGGCTAGCTTAGAAGATGGTACATTATTCAGGCAACTGCACGTTCAAGCAATCACAATCAGTTCAATAGAAGAGTTCCAGCAATTGTTAAGCCAGCATATCCAAGCTGATTTCAACAACTCAGGCTCTTGAATAAAGTTAAAGAACTTAAACAGAATTTTTTAAGATCGCTATTTCTCAGCCCAGCTGCTGACGATCGCTACCTCTGCTTTCACTGGCACCTTCCTTAAATATCGTTGTCCAGCCTGCTCCATCACTTGCTGAAGAATCTGTGCAGCCTGTTCTGCCTTACCCTCTGGAGCTTCCAGCAAAATTTCGTCATGCACTGTGCCAATTAGTCTAGCTCCCGTTTCCTTCAACGTTGTGGGCAGTTTTGCTAAGGCAGCTTTGGTAATATCGGCGGCAGTGCCCTGAACTGGCGTGTTTAGCAGCTCTGTCAACTTTGGTTCATCCTGCCAGCATCTGAGGCGATCGCCCATTGTCCGCATCTCCCTGGGCAACCTGCGCTTCATCGCCCCATGCCAGCGGGCAATCCCCTGATACGCCTCAAAATATCGCTTGCGAAAGGTTTCTGCCTGCTTTAGGCTCATCTGCACCCCATAGTTGTTGTAGGCGTACTCCGCCAACCCTTTGGCACCCATCGCGTAAATCAGCCCAAAGTTAACCGCTTTGGCTGCCTGTCGCTCCGATTTCTCAACTTGATCCAAGGATTTATCAGCAATCAGGGCAGCGGTTAGCCGGTGCAGGTCTTCATCATTCTGGTATGCCTCAATCATGCGGCGATCGCCACTCAGTTCTGCTGCGACCCGCAGTTCAATTTGAGAGTAGTCTGCCACGACTAAGCGATAGCCTGGAGCCGGAATAAAGCAACTGCGAAAGATTTTGTCTCTGGGAATCTGTTGCAGGTTGGGGTTGCGACAGGACATGCGTCCAGTAGCAGCCCCCATCTGTTGATAGTCTGGATGAATTCGTCCTGTAATAGGGTGAACGTGCTTGGGCAGGCTACTGGCAAACGCTTGGACTGATTTTGCTGCTTTGCGGTAGTCCAGCAATGCTCTGACGGGCGGATGCTCTTCTGCCAGGGGAATCAGCGAAAGTTTACTGGTGTTCTCTACTGGCACACCCATCTGCTGTAGTGCCTCTAATACCTGCGGCTGACTGTCCAAATTGAGAGAAACTTCATTCCCTAAAAGATCAAGTTGGGCACTCAGTAAAGCTGGTTGAAACTGTTGTCGCAATTCACCGGCCATCTGGTCTTTTCTTTGTTCCAGTTCTTGTCGTAGGGAAGCCCAACGGGAGAGATCGAGCAGCATGCCATTGAGTTCCATTTGGGCGATCGCTCCCAAACAATTAAATTCCAACTTGGCAGTTTCCACCAAACGAGCACCTGTCAACTTGGGTTTCATCACCTCACGCAACCGCAGTAGAATCGCTGCATCTCGCGCGGCATATTCTAACTGCTCAGAAGAAAGACTGGGATTACTCCAATCACTTCGCTGCTGTTCTTTGGAGAGTTCTTCTCCCAAGTAGACCTTGACCAGTTCCGCCAGGTTATAACCGTGCGATCGTACCCCTGCATCCAGCAATTGTGCCGCTATCATTGTGTCGAACAGTTTGCCAGCAATGGGAAGTCCTGCCTGTTGCAGAAATTTCAAGTCAAATTTGGCATTCTGCAAGACTTTGATTGGAGTACCTTGAAGCAGTTCGCGCAGAGGATCTAGCGTTTCCTTCGCAACTTTAAACAGGTCAATGATAATAACGGGTTGATTAGCCGCAGCAATTTGCACTAAACGAATTAGATCTTTTAAGGGATCAAGTCCAGTTGTCTCTGTATCGACTGCGATCGCCTGACAATTCCGTAATGGTTTGAGTAAGTCTGTAAGTCGTTGCCCATCTTCGATAAACTCGAAGCTTACAGGATTAGAAGATACATTAGAATCTGATTTTTTATCTAAATTTAGATCTTTTAATTCTATTTCAGATGCATACTCTACATTAGCCGTATGGACTGGATCTGGTAACGGCATTAAGCAATCTGAATCGATCGACTTCAAACCAGAAAAAGCATCACTACTACACCAAACACACCAAATATTTTGATGCTGTCGATAAACATTGACATACATCTCCTGAACCACCAGCACAGCATCAATTGGAATACCCGATGGTACACGCTGAGAGTCTGGACGGAGAACAACTTGTTGACCAATCTCAAAACTGTCGGGGTTTGGAAGCGATGAGGCTGTGGAACTAGGGGAGGTAAGAGGTTTGGTTTCCTTGACTTCCTCTGTTTCTATTTTTCCTCCCATCTCTTGATGAAGAGCATAGGAAACAACGGCTTTCTGTTTGGCAATCCGCGATGGTAGAGGCGGTGGAGTGTACCAAGTTTCGATCCAAGCATCGCTTGCTGATGGTGTTTCTGATTCAGCAGTTGCAGCTTTAATAGGCTCACTACTCTGTTGAACCCGATTCCTCAAAAACTGCCGTTTCCGAGCTTTTGCCCAGTCCATTAAATCCTCATACAGTGGATCAGCAGCCGTAGAGAGATTGGAATTTGTTTCTACACTATTAACATTGGGGCTAGAGATCTTCACGGTCATTGTCCTCTCCTAAATCCAAATCAACCGGAATGAAGCGGTGGTAAGCCCGCTCATAGACAAACAATGGCTCTGCTGTGACACCACCCCGATTTTTGAGAATGCTGAGTCGCGCATAGGTCGCCTTCGCTTTTTCATTGAGCGGATACTGAGCGCGCACGTCTTGAATTTGCCGGAGTCTGAGATAGTCTCCGGCGTAACGTTCTTCCAACAGGTCAAGCTGATCTCTAGGCTGGTCATTGCCTCGCTGTGCCTTCCCTGTCTGGAGCAGCATGATGCAGTCGGCGGCGTGGGCAATTTTGAATGAGTCCCGTAACGCACCCATATCTAACGTTCCAGTCCGAAGCGCTTCCTGATAAGCGGCTTTATTGATGTCACTAATTGCCACCACAGCAGCGCCCGTGTCCCGCGCCAGTTGTTTTAAACCCGTCGCCACCCGCGAAACCCGCAACACTTCATTGGCACCAGAGTCGAGTTTTTCATCCCCACAGCACATGAGTTGCAAATAATCGACAATCACCAACACGGGTGCTGTTTTATCGAGTTCTGCAATGCGCCGAATTTGAGCGATCGTCCCTTTCAAATGCGCGACTGTAACCTCTGGACCTGCTTCTAAAACCGTCAGATATTCTGCAATCTGCTGGTCATAGGCCCGAATTGCCAGCGCAGTCTGTTGTTTCAGCCATTCGGTATGGGCATAGTCGGCATTCATCCAGTGCTTTGCTTCAATCAAGCCGGAGTTCAGCCCACCCATCCGCGACAAAGCGTTCACCCAAAGCTGCTGCTTCCCCATCTCAAAGGAGACGTACAGCACGGGGATTTTAGCTTTTGCCGCTTCATCCGCGCACCAGGCGCACCAGGTCGTTTTTCCTGAACCAGGAGGAGCACCCACGACATAAAGCCTGCCAGGATGTAACCCACCGTTGAGAGAACGATTCAGCCAAGGAGCAGGGGTGGCGATCGCCGTTTGCGGTTGCCCAAACAATTCTCGGATCAAATCTTGAGTGTATGCCACCATTGGCATGACTTCTGAGGCATTCCGTTGCTGAAGATGTTGAGAGTGGTGAATGAGTGTTTCCAGCGTTTCGGTCACGGGATGTAAGGGGCTGTTCAACAGTTCGGATGCAGTAGCAGCCTGCTCTTTTGCTAGTAGTCGCAATCCGGTATCTCGCACTCTCATGAGGAGTTCTGTAAACGTCTCCCAACCACAGGGAGCCAGATTCAAAAGCTCATTCAAATAGGCAACGATTTGATTCAGAATCGGTGTCGGTAGGGGAGAGCGCTCCATCACCATTTTTTCCAGCCGTGAGAGAACGAGACTGGGCGTTAACTCTCTCCCTTCTATCTCCAGGCTTACAAAGCATTCCCAAAGTCTTTGGTGGAGATAAAATGGCTTTGAATCATTGCCTTTAGGCATAAACGTGGCAATAAAGCCCTCAACGGGTAAATCCACACCCAAGGCTTCCTGCATCCCGGCTTCTGGGTGGTGCAGGATGTAAGCCAGCAAATCTTGTTCAACCCGTCTAGCAACCTCGTTATCACCCTCTGGCTTCTCCCATTGCCAAAAGGGGCAGGCATAGCCCGTGCAGCCTCCACAGCGGACTAACTCACGGCTGTTGCGAATGTAGCTACAACTCCACTGATAGTCGTGAGGATTTCGTTTAACCGAAGCATAGGTGCTGTGGAAATTTCTGAGCCTGGATTCAATCGTCGTTTTGCTGGTTGGATGGTGATCAGAAGCTCGTGCCATTGCTTCTGCCAAGGATTCTGCCTGGTTACGTTCCCATCCCCTGGTGATGACATAACGTGCCAGAGTTAAGTTGACTGAGTTGTAGTCCTGATCGGTTGGCGCACCCTGGTTCATCAGGTAGTGAATACAAGCGGGATGCTCATCAGGAGCCAAAATTGAAAAGTTTGTCGATTTTGTAGCAGTAGAAGACTGCACGGTTGAACTCCCAGCAAGCCCCGATCGCTCCTGAAAAGCATTGCCCTTTTGATGCCCATTCTTGCTGATCGCACCGCTAAGACTCACTTCAAGTGCAGCCAGTTGAGCCAGTTGAGCCACAGGAGTCTGTTGAAAAGATGCCATCAAACCAGCCTGATCGTCGGGCACTACCGGAAATCCTTCAGACCAGTTCACTGGCTCATTTAAGAAACCGCTCCACTTACCACTGCTTTGGTGCCTGCCACAGGGCAATTTAATCGGTCGTCCTGATGCTTTGCCATCGATCGCCGTCGTTGCTGTAGCGGGATAAATCTCCTTTGGCTTGTAATCAGCTAAATAACAGAGGTTCTGCAATGCCTTGACCCAGGTAGCACCAGGCAGCGGCATATCAGCAAACAACCAGAGATGGAACCCACGACGACCACTAAATTCCAGGTAAGTAGGGAATCCTTGACTCGTAGCGACTTGTTGCACTCGCTGAGACAGACTCAGCACCTCACGCAGAGTCTGTTCATCACTACCATCCTTTGGGGCATCAAAATCAATACAGCCTGCTTTAGCCAAGTTTGTACTCGGTTGGAGGAGGCGCACTGAGATAATTGAATTGCCCTGAAGATGCGCTTCTACCACAGCAGGCGTGAGAGCCTGATCATACTGCGACTGTAAAATATCAGCGCTTTGCCACACGCTATAAAGCTGCTGATATTCATGGAGAATCAGGCGGTAAAGCTGCTGTAAGACAGTGATGGTTTCTGGCATGTGGTTCAACTAATCAAATCAGTAATAACGTCGCGAAGGTGTTCATCCACTTGGGCGAACCAAAGACGATCACTGGGATAAATTGCAAAACAGGAGTGGCAGGTGAGTTTTTGTCTTTTTGCGTTTAAAGCGTAACCCCCTGTTTCCACAAAACAGGGGGTTACAAGCTGATCGATCTGATTGATCTGATCAGACGTGTAACCATTCTGGAATAGCTTGCTCCATAACCATTCTGAAAATTTAAAGTCACAGTAAGAGGAAGGTAAAGTCCCCGGTAGGGGAGACTGAAGTCATGCTAATAGGAAATTAAAGTCCCATCCAGAGGAGCTTATTACCGCAGATTTGTAACCAAAATGATCTGGAATCTAGATCTGATGCTAGTTACAGGAGAGTTACAACTGCTTGGGACTTGAGGCTAACTGGCAAGTCACGAGTGGGGGAGACTGATGTCACGATTAGGGGACTGTAACTATCAGTGATTGCAGCTAAAAGTCTTTTATGGCAATGGTTACAGCGGAGTTACGATCAGGTTACAGGGACATCAGAACAGCAAGTTTTGGTTTCTAGATTTAGTGGCATTGTTTTAATGCGCTGCTGTATTTGGCGTAGTTCAATTGCATTATTGCTGTATCTAGCGGATTTATTTTTTGAGCATCGCTAGATGTGGCTGTAACCAATGCTCCCGAGACTTAGTCTGAGTCGTACTCAAGTCACCACTAGGGGGCATTGATGTCATCAAAAGGGGAAGCTTAAGCCGACCAATCTGGCTGAAGCCTTTTTATATCAATGGTTACAGAGGGTTACAAGGAAAAGCGCTCGCCCTTCCTGCCGAATCAAGTCACTATGGGGGGATGCTAATGTCACGACTATGGGACTTTATGGAGGCTGAACTAGCATAAAACCTTTATCTAGCAGTGGTTACAGTAGGGTTACAGATCTTGTAACCAAGTTTTATTGCCTTACTGGATGCCAAGAACCTGACGGAGCAAGCTTTGATCTTCATCGACTGCGCGACGGCGATCGCTCTCAACCAGCTTCACCCAACTGACACTCTTGCCGATCGTGGTGGCAAGCTGGGCTTGAGTCCATCCCTTTGCTTGACGGGCAGCTTTCACTGTTTTTCCATCCAGTTCAGCCGCAGGCAGTAGCGCTTTAGCTGTGGTGCCCTTGACTTTGCTATTAGGCTTGTTCCGCGTAGTACTGGCACCAGCGGAGGCTCGGCTGGTCTTTTCTGTTCGTCTGGTTTCAAGCTCATCCAAACACTCTTGAATCTGCATGGGCAACCGGAAGGTGACCTTTGCCGGAAACCAATGCTTAGAAATGTAGCTATCCGGGAGCCATTTTGCCCCTAAGAGTTGCTGGTTTCGCTCTTTTGTGGGTAGGTCTGCTATTTCATCGGGCAGGCTCCAGACGGGTCTGAGCCAGAGGGGATAGGTTTCATCATCAAAGTCGATGTCAATCTTGAGGTTATCTTTGAGGGTGAGCAGGGCATTGTCTACCGATTCCTTCAATTTCCACCCGTAGCGGCGGTCAGACAGCGCTTTCTCAATGTCACTGCTGGGCAAAACACTTTCCAATAGGCTTTCGACGGTGTAGACCCCATTCGGGCGGGAACGACTATTCTGGATTAGATACAGCGCCATGCTGGTCGCCATTTTGCGCCGGTGGGGATCGATATCAAAGACTTCTTTGGGGATCAGTCCATACTGATACAGGGCTTTTCGCTGTTGTGCACCCTCCCGGTTTAAGAAGCTGTGAGTCCATAGTCCCGGTTGCACCCGGATCACCACCTCATGCAGTTCCTCGGATTCCCCATCAACATTGGGTTGGGTGTATTCCTGGACGCTGACGATCCAAAGCAAGCTCCGCTCTCGCACGCAGAGGTCCATGTCGCCTTCAAACCAGTGGATGACAGCGCCTAGCGTCCCGACAACCCACGCTAGGTCAGCGACTGCCTTGAGCTTCTGTGACTTGGTGAACTTGTTGCTGTTGTGAACCTTGAGCGTTTTGATCAGGTCTGTACCGGGCAGATGAAACGGCTCTTTCCAGGGTTCAGACTGCAACGAAGCATAGGTAGCAAAGACAGCATGGAGGCGAGCTGCCATTACCCCGTACTGCTCCAGGATTTCACGCTCTGCTTGCGTAGAAATAGACTCTGCCTGGTGCTTCTGCTTGTTCAGGACGTAGAACTCGATGTAGCGCCCTTTGCCAAAGTGCTTTTGGAAGTAAAGGCGTTCCTGCCCATACTCGCTCCAATCTGGAGGCTTTAAAAAAGCCTGCGTCGCACTAATAACAGGTGCTCCACTGGCAATCATCTCCATTGACTTGGTGGTGAATAGCGGTGGTTCCGTTCGAGGCAGGTTGCGCGGCTTGCGGATTTTAGTCCGGGTGGACTGAGAGAGCAGCACTTCTACTTCAGTTAATTCTAACTGGGTGGAAGCTTCGAGGAGGGGAGCGCTGTCCTCGCGATCGTTGGGTTTGGTTTGTATCACGGCTCAATCGTTGAAAAGAACTACATGGAACCAAAACGCCATACCTAGATTCTTACGGGGTAAGAACCTCTGCCCTTTTCAAGGATCGAGTAATTTGCTAACCTGTCATTAATGGGCAGGTCTCAACCTATCCAACCGGGAAGGGCATATCGTTGATATGGTCGTTCTGGCTTTAACCGAAGCATCGAAGGCACCAGGACTTCACCCGCCAAGACGATTTCCTGGTGTTTTCAAGCTTTAAAGGGCATTGGTTTTTAGAGTCTCCATCATAAATTTGGGTTTACTCGATTCCTTGTACGGAAAGCATTCCCCGAGCAATGCGCTCGATGAATTCGGAACGAGACAGAGAGAATTCAGCGGCTAACTCATCCAGCTTTTCAACTCCGGTGGGAGTGAGTGCAATCATGGTCGGCTTCTTAAGTTCTCCATAGAGCTGATCTCGCCCTTTCCGTTTCGGTTTTTGAGTCTCCATAGCTCCGGTTACTAATCTTATATAAGAAATTACCACGGACTGCCAAGAATAATAGACCAGAATGGCGCTGTTGCATCATGCATGTGAAGGAATAAGATGCAGTGTGTCCAATACAACATCTGTCCATCCCCGCAATGAATTTGAAAAGATGCGGAAAGCGTCCGGATATTTACCTTCGGCAGCGTAATAGGTGGAAAGGTGCTACCTAAGCACTGAATTGGGGCGTTATGCCAAATCGTTCTGCTGATTCATCCAATGTGGAATCTTAGGCGGAAACTTTCCGTCTATTAACAGTTAGGTCACTCAAGTTTTTAATGGGAGGCAATAAAAATGACAGAATTAGTGGATGTAAGTTTTGATGACAATGCCAACTTTGATGAGTTCAGAGATTTCTTGAATGAACTTGAAAAATACCCTGAGTCTTTGGAAAAACTCAAGCAAGATGTAGAAAAACTTTATCCGCCTGGTTTATCTGAATCTGTAGTTGATATTCAACTTATTGAGGAAGTTAAAGCAAGTTTTTCTGAGCGAGTTATCCGGCTTGGGCATGATCCTCTTCCAGGTGAAGTTCGCATACACAAACATAGTTGGACAGACATCCGAACGGAAGGAAGAGCATGTAGGAAAGAAGTCTATCTCAAAATTAGCCATCCAAAGCTTGATACCTTTTTCCAGGTGGCTTACGATTGTGCAATAGGTGCCGCTATTGGCTCTGTTATTACTGCGGCAGCTTCAGGAGCAATTCCAGTCGCATACGCAATTTTTTATCCTTTATGGAAGGCGTGCATGTTACTTAAGGTTTCAGATACGATCGCCAAGGAGTGTAAACTTAGCATTTTTACTCAAGGACAGTGTGGCTGTTGGGATTATCATGATGCTCCCGATTGTCGCTTCAAATAAAGCTTGAACTTCTGGTAAAAATTCAGGCGTATAGTTTTAGTAAAAAAGTAACCCTGAGTTTATTGGTCTACTGATACCTAACAAGCGCCTGCCCCGGAACGGATCGTTATGCTATCTGTCATGTCGCCAAGTATAACGCCGTCCGGTGAGGCGCAGTCCATTAGGCTTAGAACGTAGGTAGTAAGTTTCAGCCGCTATTTTTATCATCTAGGCTGTCTATCGTGAGACTCAAAAAAGTTTTCTGCATCACTAAGAACGGTAGTGCTTAACACCTCATGACAGACTGATTTGGGATTGCTTCCTTTTGAATTTATCAAGGTGTCCAATGGATTCTAAAAACACTAAGACTGAGATTGTTGAATATTTTCAGAATAATACGGTTTCGCTTGAAACTCCGAAAGGAAAGAAAGAAGCTTCTATTTCTGTTCAATCTCCGATTTTTGGTCCTCCAAATCAGCGCGAAATAATTGTTGAGTTTGTTATTCCTGCTGATTATGTGAGGCTTAACTTTGATTCAGAGATCGTTACTACCTCACCATCAGGTTCACAACCAAGGGCAAAATGGTTCGATGAAGAGAACCCTAAAGATGGACGCATCAGACTTTACGCTATTGCTTATGCAATAACTCAAACAGGCGGCGTTGTTAGACAAGCAAGCGTTAGGGTTTTTAATGTTACTGGAATTAGAGAAGAAGAAAGATAAATTGTAGTCGCTTAGTAGGTTGGGTTAAGGTATGAAACCCAACAGTTGCAAGCCTTTGTCCTAACGCGGCATTGAAGCGGATGTGTAAGCAAAAGTGTAAACCTTTTTTATAAATTCGTTTCACACCGCTCAACTTGACCGTTAGGCTTATCTTGAAAATTTCTCTCATGATGAAAACGTTATAACAAGTTTATATCCAGAGAGATCACCTGACCGGGTGCCAGAATACCTCTGACTGTGATCAGTTCCAATCTTCCAGTTTCCTGGGGATGCTGTGTCTTGACTTTGGCGGTCACTGCTCAAAGCTCCTCAAACATGCCTTCAAGAAAATCTCTGGCGAGTTTACCCAGAACCCTGATTGCTTCAGAATCTTAAGCTGGACAAACGCTCAAGTGGATTACTACAACCAACAGATTCGCAATCATCTGTATGGCAAGACTGCTGCTCGGTTTATTCCCGGTGAACGGCTGATCGCGCGCGATCCGGTTTTAGCTCCTGATGGTAAAACGATTATCCTCTCCACTTCAACGGAGTTCACGGTTCAGGAGTTTTCAGAAGACCGCTACAGCAATTACAAAGCCTGGAGGCTAAAGGTTGCAACGGATGATGGCGTATCACGTCAAATCTATGCTCTGCATGAAGATGAGCAGAACCGGTTTGATGTAGAAGCTCGTCGGCTGATGGCGATCGCCAAACGTAATCCATTCCTATGGCGCGATTATTATCACCATTTAGAACAGTTTGCGAATGTGCGAAATTGCTTTGCCATTACGGTTCACAATAGCCAGGGGAGTACGTTTCTCGAATGTGGTGTTGATGGACAAGATCTAAGTAAACGGCTTCACCCTGAACGTGGTGAGACGGCAAAAGACTTGTTAGCAAAGGTGAAAGAGCACAATCGCTTATGGTATGTCGGAGCCAGCCGTGCGCGGCGGCGGATTTTGGTTGTGCTGTAGGATTTTAACTTAGGGAATGTTTTTGGACAGAATCACCTAAAAGTATTCCCTAAGTAAAACCAACTGCCAGAAGCTACGTATCGGCTTCACCCATGATGAGCTGCTTCCAACAACCTTGTTTCTTTAGGGAATACTTAACGGCGTTTCGGCTTCACACTATACCCTAAGCAATTTGATCATTCTGATAAGAAGCCTAAGCATAGGGTCTTTGGCATTTCTCCTCTGCTAACGCAGGTATCCTGCGACGACCATTCAAGCAGAGACACTGATCATGACTCAAGCCTTACAACGATCAAGGGGCAAGACTGCAAAGCCAAAAAAGCCGACTGAGCAACCGACTTCTGAAGCTGTGATCGCACAGCGTATCCCTAGAAAACTCGCTTCTCTGGAGCCATCTGCCAATACATCAGAGGCGAGTGAAGCGGAAGCAACAGTCGGTGAGCCTGAAAATTTTGCTGAGCCTGAAGTATCGGCAGAGCCTGTGCCCAAAAAGTCATCGAGAAAACGGGCAGCTAAATCGCAGCCAAAGGACACACCTATAACAGAACAAGGGATGCAGGTGATTTGTTCTCAAAGTCAGTTTCATGATGCGCTGGCGATCGCAAGTTGTGCTGCCCCAGCAAAACCGAGCCATCCAGTGCTGGCAAATGTGTTGGTAGTGGCAGATGCTAACGCTCAACAGGTTCATTTGACCGTAACCGACTCAACAATGACGCTTCAGGCAAGCTTTGAGGCGCAGGTGCTTTTGGGCAGTGAGATTACAGTACCGGTTGAGATGCTTTCAGGGATGGTCAAACAGTTTCCAGCAGGTAGCATCACGCTCAACAGTCAGGCGCAGGTCACAAAGCCAGCGTCGGAAGAGGAGCAATCGACTAAGACTTGCTCCATGACATTGTCGGATGCCGATGGCAAGTATGAGATTCGAGGGATTCCGGCTGAGGAATTTCCGCCCATTGCCACACTCAAAGTGGCTCCAGTTTCCCTACCGACCAATGTGTTGAGAGAAGGACTAAAAGGCGTGCTGTACGCGATTAGCACGGATGAAACTAAGCGCATTTTGACAGGCGTTTATATTAAGATTGGGCAAAATGCCCTGAAATTCATTGCAACGGATGGACATCGAGTGGCGATCGCAGAGTTGTCAACAGAGGGCATTAGCAGAAAGCGACGCAGGCAATCGGGAGCCGATGAACTTACCCAGTTTCCGATTTCCGGCAAAGCGCTGAAGGAGCTGATTCGTAACCTGGCTGATTCGGTTGATTCGATTCAACTGCGGTACGAGGCGGAGGCAACCCGCGCTAGTTTTGCATGGCAAGACATTATTTTGAGCTGCCAGTGCATTGAAGGGCAATATCCAGACTGTGAGCAACTGTTGGCACGCTACAGTTTTGACCAGGAAGTTGTGCTGGAGAAATCAGGACTACTCAAGGCGTTGGAACGGTTATCGGTGTTGACTGACAAAAAGGAAAGAGGAATTCAGTTTCGCTTTGATGGAGCGACCCAACAAATTCACCTTTCGATCGCGTAGCGTGTCCGTAGGACAATCGAACGGGAGTTTGGCAAAGGCGATGAAACCATCAGTGCTCATATCCCGACAGATATGACATTGGACATCCAATTCAATCTTAAATACCTGGGAGAAGCGGTTAAAGCGATTCCTAGTTCTGGGATCAAGATGCATTTGAAGCAGCCGGACTATCCAGTCATGCTGGTTCCTGCTGGAGATTTCACCAATCCAGAGCTAGAGATGGAAATGCGCCACTTTCTCTTTCCTCTATATAGGCAGCCAGAGTGAATTGTTGCAACCATACACTGAGGTGAGGAGGGTCAGGAATCGAGTGGGCTTTGTACTCCGCGCCCCCCTCGATTCAAAACATGAGTGTAAATCATTGTTGTCTTAACGTCCTTATGCCCAAGCAATTCCTGAATCGTGCGAATGTCATACCCATTTTCTAACAAATGAGTGGCGAAGCTGTGCCGAAACGTGTGACAGCCAATCCGCTTGGTGAGTCCTACAGCCCTTGCGGCTTGTTTAACTGCTTTTTGTACGCCACTTTCATGTAAATGATGCCGACACATTAGCCCACTGCGTGGATCTTTGGTCATTGAACCAGATGGAAATATATATTGCCAAATCCATTCCCGGTTGGCATTCGGATATTTACGCTCCAGCGCAAAGGGCAGATTCACGGCACCAAACCCGCGGCTCAAGTCCCGTTGGTGCTGTCGTTGGACACCCACTAGATGATCTCGCAATTCTGCTGCGACACTTGATGGCAGCATTGTCACACGGCTCTTGCTACCTTTACCATCTCTGACCACGATTTGCTGTTGAGCAAAGTCAACATCCTTCACTCGTAAGCGCAACCCTTCGATCAAGCGCAGTCCACTCCCGTACAACAGCTTCACCACCAATTGATAGACCCCGTCACATTGCTGAATCACGGTGATTGCCTCCTGTTTGGTCAACACGGTTGGCACATACTGCGGTCGTTTTGCTCGAACGGCATTGATGCCTGACATTTCCAGCTTGAGCACTTCTCGATAGAGAAACAGCAAGGCACTGAGGGCTTGATTTTGGGTTGAAGCGGCGACCTGCCCCTCAACGGCTAGATGGGTGAGAAAGGCTTCGATTTCAGCGTTGCCCATCTCCTTTGGATGGCGCTTATTGTGAAACAGGATGTAACGACGAACCCATTGCACGTAAGTTTCTTCAGTACGGTAGGCGTAGTGCTTGAGACGAATCGCATCCCGCACCTGATCCAGCAATTTCTTAGGAGGTAGCTGCATAGCGATAAGTAGATGTACTGTGTATCCAATAATACATCTGCTTCTTTCGTAAGAAATCGGAAGATATGCGGAAATTTTCCGTCTAAGATCCCACAGCGGGCTATTATGCGGAAAGATTCTTGCGAAATTGGAAATTTGGGGTGTTATGCCGAATCATTCCGTCTAATCACCCCATACGGGATCTTAGGCGGAAAGATTCCGTCTACTAATAGTTGAGCTGCCTTGTATTAACTGTTAGCGCTTGGGAACACTACAGAGTAACCGGCACCCCAACTCTACGTTGGAGCCGACGAACACCGTTAGCCCGACGACGCGATCTAAGCGGCGTTCGCGGCTCAACTTCGTTGTTGAGCTGCCTTGTATTAACTGTTAGCGCTTGGGAACACTACAGAGTAACCGGCACCCCAACTCTACGTTGGAGCCGACGAACACCGTTAGCCCGACGACGCGATCTAAGCGGCGTTCGCGGCTCAACTTCGTTGTTATGCCGCAAATTGTCGGTGGGGCTATTCATGGAGGTGACTTGTCATCATTCAAGATTAAGAGCTTGTAAAATATCTAGTTGAGCTAATGATTTGAACTTGTTTGTGTATTAATCCAGTTTTATTTGGAGATGTCATTTATATGAAGTTGAACAGGTCAAAGTTCTATAAAAAAACAATCTTAGGCATCCTGATTGGATTGCCATTGAGTGTATTTCCTGAGATGTCTACTCCTAATGTTGCACTTGCATCATCGCCCAACTGGTGTACAAAGTCACCAGACAAAATAAGTGTTGGAAACCTTAGTAAAAAATATATTGTCGATTTTTCTAGTGTATGTCGCGGACATGATATCTGCTATTGGACTATCGGTGCTCACAAAGCTCATTGTGACAATATTTTTTTTAGTGACCTTCAAACTATTTGCCGTCAACAAGAGTTTTTCTTTGATGAACTAATCAAGGAATGTGATAGCCGAGCTAAACTTTATTATAATGCCGTTTCGGGTTCAGGAAAAATAGGAGTATTGACAAGTAAAATGGCTGATGACAGTTTTTCTGCTGCACAAAGAGAAGCAAATATTGTTGCTAATCAATTGCGAAGGAGGTTTCCTGCGTTAGACATTGAACAATATCGCCAAGAGATTGCTTTGCAGTTAGCTACTCGCCAAGCAAGTGGAGAATCCGTAAATAAATCAATTGAAAATGCTTTCAATGCCATTGCTTCAAGGATATCAGTTACTTCATCATCAAGCAGAATTGCTGAAGGTGTTTATTGGGTAGGTGCAACAGGCATGGGGTTACGAGTCCAAGGGGAGCAGTACCAATATTACGACGAAGGTGGAGATAGCCCCTGGAAACCTGTCTCTGAGTTGAAGTACATCAGAGAGGGAGTAGTTCTAGCTGGAGAAACTTACTGGTGTTTATCTACGTTACCTAAGCCTAGAAACACTAGGATAGCAGTATGCTCTGCAAACGGATGGGTTCAGGCAAGATAAGCTGTTGATTCGGCTTTTTGTGCTTCTTCCGCTTCCAAACGAGCAAGGGTAGTTGCAGCTTCTGCCAAATAAAGCGCGATCGTCGCCCGCATGGAGGGATTGATTTCCCGTTGTAGCTCCTCACAGTGGAACAGAACCCGGATTCGATAAGCTTCGATCGATTCAGGATTTACAGCATAGCGCCTTGTCTCAGACATCTAATCGCCTCTCTAGTATCTCCGTTCTAAGCAGTTGCCTGCCGATTTCCGCATAGAAGTATTTTACGCCAAGCATCACGTTGTCTGACAATACAATATCCTGTCGCGCTTCTGTAGGATTTAGTGAAGGGTGACGTGCGATTACAGTGTAACGACCTGCGGGTAGATTTGAAAAAATGACATCAGCAACTGTTAGTCGCACTGGCTGCTGGTCAACAACTTGACCTTCCGATGCAAGTAGCACGACTATCAGTTCCCCATCTACTGAGGACATACTCGCTCCTCGTTCATTGCGAATAACTACGATGATGTATGACAATGTGAAACCCCTGATCCAAATCCTTCCAAAAACATACTTTACCAAAAGTCTATTAGTGTTGGTGGTCGCAGCGGCATAACAACCCGCTTGCACCCGACCGTCGAGAGGTTGTCTGTTAGGAACGATAATTCGTCTGCGGCGGGTGAAGCGGAACGTTGAGCTGCCTTGTATTAACTGTTAGCGCTTGGGAACACTACAGAGTAACCGGCACCCCAACTCTACGTTGGAGCCGACGAACACCGTTAGCCCGACGACGCGATCTAAGCGGCGTTCGCGGCTCAACTTCGTTGTTGAGCTGCCTTGTATTAACTGTTAGCGCTTGGGAACACTACAGAGTAACCGGCACCCCAACTCTACGTTGGAGCCGACGAACACCGTTAGCCCGACGACGCGATCTAAGCGGCGTTCGCGGCTCAACTTCGTTGTTAGTCTGCCCAACCTTTCGGAAAGGTAGTTGTACTGCTCATATGCGTATAAAATAATTCATATCTTCTAGTTGAAAGCACGTTGGCGCGATTTGAGTTCATAGTGGATGGACCACCCGTATCACAACAGACTCGTAGGCGTGAACGTCTTAGAGCTTGGAAAATAGTGGTACGGCAAGAGGCAGAGAAATATTGGTCATCAGGGCAAAAAGCAGCTACTGGTCTAATCATGCTGCAAATAACCTATTTCTATGATTCTGTTGCTATAGATGTGGACAATATTGTCAAGCCAATTCAGGATGCCATAATTGGATTAGCCTACATTGACGATGATCAAGTCACTGACGTTCTTGTCAGGAAGCGAAATTTGTCAGGTAACTTTAAAGTAGAAAATATGACCTCGACCCTAGCGGAAGGATTTTCTCGTGGAAACGAATTCTTGCATATTGTCGTAATTGAGGCTCCTGACCAAGAGGTACTTATCTGATGGCAACCCCAACTGCAAACCTAGAAAGAGAGCGATTACTGCAACTAGCGGAAGAATATCGTGACAAGGGATACGAGATTTCTTTTCATCCAAACCCTGAAGACCTACCTGATTTTCTTAGGAATTATCGCCCTGACATGATTGTGCGGCGGGAGGATGAAGCTGTGATCATTGAAGTGAAGTCACGTCGCTCGCTTAATTCCTCCTCTAGGCAATATTTGCAGAATCTAGCCCAATCTGTGGAGCAGCATCCTGGTTGGCGATTTGAGTTAGTGATGACTAATCCAGAGGATGCTGTATATTCTCCAAAAGCTGAAAGCTCTCTTCAACAACCTGAAATAGAAACAAGACTGCAAGTAGCGAGGCAACTTGCAACACAACATCCAGAGTCAGCTATCCTCTATTCCTGGTCTCTTGTCGAGGCAACTTTAAGGCTTGTTGCAGAGCATGAGGGAATGAGTTTGCAAAGACTTGATCCACTCTATTTAGTAAAACAATTAGTGACTGAGGGTGTGATTTCACGTCCTGAGTACCAGTTACTTATGGATGCGCTTTCATTACGTAATGCAATTGCTCATGGCTTCAAAGCAACCCAAATTACGCAAGAATCTGTATATCAGCTAATTGATGTCGCAGAGCAACTGTTGAAAACTTTGCATATTGGTGCCGAAGCAGACTAACAACTCAAATGCAGCGGACGATTTCGAGCTACTGGTACTGAGTTAAAGGTTATCTGTCGCCGCTGATTTGATTCGTTAGCTTGCAGTTTTCCCAACGGTGGAGAGCCGTAGTCAAAGTCTAGTGCTACGTTGAGGTCGCCCGTGAGGTTATTTTGTTTTGTTTTGAGTCTTTGCCACGCCGCCAGCGCCCAGCAGTCTGTCGCCCTACTGAGAGCCAAGTGATGAGTACAGGAACGCCCAGGAAATTGACTATCAGACGTGGTTTCGGTGGTATTTGTGAGAGTCAGAGCGCCCGGGCGATCGGTGGGCAGCGAGAGATTGAAGATGGGTACGAACACACCCAGGAAGTTGACTGTGATGGGGCTGTGAGAGTTTGAATCTGGTGAGGAGTAACTGTGGGCAGCAAAGCTAACAATTCAAATGCACCGGATATTTCAAAGTTGGTTTGCAGCGCGAAGACCACTGCCACCGGTGATTTGCGTCGTTCGCCCGCTTCATGTTATCTGTGAGACGAAGCCCACAAAGGTTATCTATCTGAGTCCAACTCTTTCAAGCCTTGCCATGAGACAATCCTTAAAAGCTATTGTGACAAGAATTTGAGGTATTGCATGGATCTAGATTTATTAACCGAGATCTACAGCTCGTTTGAACCTTTTCAACCACCTTCCAAAGAGGCATACGTTGATTGTCAGCAGGTACGTGGTGGCTGGGAAGTAGTAAGGGAACTGGGACGAAAGATTACGCGCTCCAAACAGCCTACCTGTCAACTCTATACAGGACATAGAGGTGTAGGTAAAACCACTGAACTACTTCGATTGCGCGAATACCTGGAATCTCAAAAATATTTCGTAGTTTATTTTGCAGCCGACAATGAGGATATTGAACCCCAAGATGCTGAGTATGCTGACATCTTATTTGCCTGTACACGTCACTTGGTCGAAGCTGTCAAACTAAAGAACCACAATCCCCTACTAACTTGGATGAAAGAACGTTGGGAATCATTACAGGATTTGGCACTTACAGAGGTTTCTTTTGAAGGATTAAGTCTAGAAGGTCAAATTTCTCAATTTGCAAAAATAACTGCAAATCTCCGGGCAACTCCCGATAAAAGACGAGAAATGCGACAGAAAATTAATGCTAACACTCCATCCTTGGTAGATGCTCTTAATGACTTTATTAAAGAGGCGCAAAAATCTCTCGCAGCAGATTGTCGTGGATTAGTCATGATTGCTGATAATCTTGACCGTATCGTGGAAACCAAGCAAGAAGGGGAACCTAGCAATTATGATGAGATTTACTTGAATCGCAGTGAAATCCTGCGTGGTTTAGAGTGCCACGTTATTTATACAGTGCCTATTGCAATGGTGTACTCCGAAAGGGCAACACGGCTGGAAGATAACTATGATAAACCAGATGTATTGCCAATGATTATGGTACGCAATTCAGATGGCAGCATAAATACAGATGGGTTAGCGAAACTTCGAGAACTGGTTTGTCGCCGTATTGAGTTGGTGGATTCTCGGCTTGTTCAGACTCTTGACGGTAAAGTTGAGGGTTTAGATATCCCCCCTGTGTTTGATCATGCTGATACTCTGAGCCAATTGTGTCTAATGAGCGGCGGACACGTTCGCAATCTTATGCAACTGATCCAGAAATCGATTGAATGGACAGATGAACTGCCAATTAAGGGACAGGCAGCTAGGCGAGCAATTGAGGAAGCGAGAGAAACTTATCGTCGGAGTATCCAAGATCACCAGTGGGAGATTTTGGCAAGGGTTTGTCAATCAAAGCAATCAGACAATAATGAAGAGCATCTGCGCCTTCTCTTAAATCGCTGCCTACTGGAGTATCGGTATTATGATGATAGTGAAGCCCTTCAAATCTGGTGTAACGTTCATCCTCTAATAGAAGGAATTCAGAAGTTCCAGGAAACATTGGAAAAGGTAAAGAGCTTATGAGCCTTGCTCAATCTGCTACAACCTTCAGTCCCTCTCCAGAGGAGATCTATCAAACTCTCCTTAGAGCTTTGCGGCGTAAAAAAGGCTTTGGCATTGTATTTGTGCAATGCTCTCCTGCTAAAGCGACTCGGTTGATAGAGAGTGTCAAAAGAGATTTACCTCAAAAGGCTATCTCTACTTTAACTCTAACTGAACCAATCGAAAATCTTTACAACATTATTGATCAGCGTTCTGACAAGAACGACCTGAACATACTATTTATCCAGGGAATTGAAAAGTCGTTAGAAAGTTACATTAAACCTGGCTATGGTGGTGATGGAAACTACTACAATCTTGATACAGTTCCACGTATCCTTAGTCATCTTAACCAACAGAGAGAGAACTTTCGTGATCACTTCGGAAATATCTGCTTTGTTTTTATTCTTCCTTTGTTTGCTGTCAAATATTTTATTCGTCGCGCGCCTGACTTCTTCGATTGGAGTTCAGGAGTGTTTGAAATACCAACTGATCCCGAACTGATAGAGCAAGAATTGGCTCAAATAATACAGGAAATAAATACTCAGCAACATACCGACCTAAATCCAGAAGAGTGTAAGCATAAAATCTTAGAAATTCAATCATGGTTAGAAGAACCTTTTCAAGATACTGAGCAAAGAGTCGAGCTATTATTGCGACAGGGAAATCTTTTCACTGCTTTAAATGATTTTGAGTCTGCACTCTCTAGCTATAAACAAGCTCTTCTGATTGAACCAAGTAATACTTCAGCTTTGCTTAGTCAAGGCTTGACTTTTATGCACTTGGATCGTTATGAAGAGGCTATTGAAAGTTGTGAAGAAATTTTGAAAGCCCGACCTGATGCTTACGAAGCATGGGCTGAACGAGGTGATGCATTAATTGCTCTTGGACGTTATGAAGAGGCTATTACAAGCTATGATCAAGCTTTGGAAATCTGTCCCAGAATTGCTTGGATTTGGGCAAATCGAGGGCATGCGTTAAGAAGTTTGGAGCGCAATCAAGAAGCAATTGAAAGCTACGACAGAGCATTAGAGATAGAACCTAATAATCATAACTTTTGGAACCGAAAGGGTATTTTACTATACAGTATAGGTTCTTATAAAGAAGCAGTTGAAAGTTATGATCGCGCACTAGAAATTCAGCCTGATTTTTACTATGCTTGGGTAAATCGTGGTGATGCATTAGAAAGTTTAGGAAAATGTGAAGAAGCAATTTCTAGCTACGATAAAACTTTAGAAATAAAACCTGACTATTACCGCGCATGGTTCAATCGGGCTAGCACTTTATGTAGGATGGGTCGTAGCGAGGATGGAATTGCTAGTTATGACAAAGTGCTAGAAATAAAACCTGATCATAGTGTAGCCCATCACAATCGCGCTTTGGCACTCTCTGGCATCGGTCGATACGAGGAAGCAGTTACGGGGTTTAGACAAGCAATTGAACTTAAACCAGGTAGCTCTAGTGCTATATCCTGGATGTGTCTTGGTGGTGCGTTGAGAAGTTTGAGACGTTACGAAGAATCGCTTGCTTGTTTTGACAAGGCAATAGAACTTGGATCAGGAGGAAGACATTTTGAGTGGGGTGGTCGAGTCATCCCACTACTACGATTGGGACGTTTTAGGGAAGCTCTTGTAAGTGTTTATAAGTGCTTCCTAGTCTTCAAAACAGACCGGGGTTTCAGGGAGTGGCTTGAACGACGAATCGCAATCTATCTCAAAAAGTTTAGGCTACAAAAACTAATTCCAGTTTGGGTGAACTTTTTACAGTTAATTGGTTGGCGAGTAAGAGATTGGTGAGATCGCCCTGTGCGCCAGCGGTCGAACACTGCGTTGGTGCGGACGGTACAGAGGTTATCGGTAGGTATTCGAGGCTACCTGCCGCCGCACAACTTCACCGTTGAGCTGCCTTGTATTAACTGTTAGCGCTTGGGAACACTACAGAGTAACCGGCACCCCAACTCTACGTTGGAGCCGACGAACACCGTTAGCCCGACGACGCGATCTAAGCGGCGTTCGCGGCTCAACTTCGTTGTTAGCTGGCTCCAGTTCTGGGTTAGGACGATACTGAGAAACCGTCTATACGACTGACTCTATTGCTAAGCAATGCAGAGTCAGAGCATCTGAGGAAAGTTGTCAGTCAGCAGTAAAGAGCCAGGGATAAATAGGATAAATCGGCTGATCATTAGCTTCGATTTCTCTTTCTTTTGCTAGGCTTAGGGGGAGCTTTACGAGGTCTCTGGATGGCAAGAACCTGGGGTGGTAGGTTTTTGCTTGTCTTCTGAGATTCTTTAACTTCATTGACTTGCTTGATGGCATTGAGTCTTATGCCATTGGTAGAGCGATCAATGGTGTAAAGGTCGCCATAAACTTTATGGAGTTCAGTGAGAGTGATGCCCATGCGATTGGCAACCGAAAACTCATCTGGAATAAATCGGATTTGTCTGATAGCTCCCGCCAGGATGACCATGCGCTGATCATTAGTTACATTGTGGGATGTTTGACCCCTTAGGATTTGATAGGCTGACGAGCAGCCAGAGTTCTCATACTGCTCGATACGTCGAATGATTTCGGTCGAGAATGTACTGCTAGCCAACCCTTTTCGGAGCGCCTTTTGCCCTTCCCAGTAATCTGTCCAGCAAGAATGGATTCGCCAGGGGTAACCAAGAGAATCGAAGAGAACTGAATCACCATAGCCGTTGGTGTGGTAGTAAACCTCCGCTCCGCACCACCAGCAAGTCGTCGTATAGGTTTCAGCCTCTCTAATTGATGTGGGCTGCTTACCAATGGCAGCTTTAGAGGGCGATGGCGGCGATAGGACGGCATGAGAAAAGGATGTTCGCCCAAAAAGTCCGCCACCACCACCGTGATAAGCTCCACCCCATCCACAGTCACATCCTGGAGAATGGTTCCAAGCATTACACATAAGAAACTCCTTTTGCTGATGCCTCAGTAGTAGCTATATAGGTCGTGCCGCCTTATACATGATTTAGTTTTAACCTCTCTGATCAAATACTTGATGTCCCGCCTGCCGTATTTCCCGCACTACTCTCGGACACAAGGCTTGAGACATCAAAGCCATAAAGTACGGGAATCCATAAATCTCGCCACAGTGGTGTAGCTGATCGCGTAGGTTGGGCTTTGTGCCTTAACCCAACACCCATAGGCTTTAGCCAGTAATCAGCAATCACTACTCACAGGTAACAGACGCAAGCTAACAACGCCCATGCACGCCGACCGCCGAGAGTTGATCGGTTATGATGCAAAGGTGATCTGCGGCGGGTGATGGGCAACGTTAGCTGGCTTGATTTTTCGGTGGAGGCAGTGTTGCTTGAAGTTTTTGGGTGCCAAGGAAAGCTTTATGTATTGAATCTTTCCTGTCGTGCTGCTTCAAATGCTTTAACTATGTTGCTTGCCCATTCCCCAGTAAGTGGATCTTTATCACCCCATCTTGGATGAGGATCGGGTGGAACATAAAAGCTAGTCCCTCCATATTCGTCTTTCCAACAAAGCCAAATCACTCTTTCATCTTTACGATCTTGAGCAAATTCTAATGGAGTCCAAGTGAATCCAGGAGAATCGTCTTGATCATTATCCTCTTCGTTATCCTTATCTTCTAGTTGACTTGAGATCTCTGGTTCAAATAGGAAAACTGTGTATTCATCAATCCACGGTTGTCCCGCTATCAATAAGACTTTATAACCTGTCAAAGTGCTTAGACTTTGGCACTTGTCCATCTGTTCTTGAGTTGGCTGTTGCGGTTTAATCTCCAAAAACGCTTTCCAGTCAGGCACCCAGAAATCTGGTAGATACCAAACCCCGTCGAGATCATACCCATCTGGCTCATAGACAAACTTGAAATTTAGTGCATCAAGAAATACTGCCCATCTTGCTTCTAGACGAGAACGAAATCGAACGCCCTTATATACTGTTTCGATGGGATTGATCATGGCTGAGTTTTTGCTGGACTAGCGTTGCTACATTATAAATGACACCTTTTCAGGTTTTAGGTGATATTCGCCACCTAACATAGGCTATGAGGTGGTTCGGTCGTCTATCGGGCTAAAATGTAAAGAGGATAATTGTGCCTGCTTCAACCCATACTCAATTCTATGCAAATCACCCTTAACCTTGATGAAGCTCTTCTCGACGAAGCCTTCCAACTCACCAACCTCGCAACCCAAGAAGAACTAATGAATCTTGCTCTGCAAGAATTCGTGCGATCGCGCCGTAAGAAAAATCTTCTCGACCTTGTGGGACAAATTCAATTTGCCGCAGACTTTGACTACAAAGCCCTGCGCGAAACTCGCCATGTTGCTGATTGATACATCCGTTTGGATCACTGTCTTTCGTGATCGCAGCGGTCAAGTTCGCCAGCAGCTTGAAACCCTGATTGCGAATCGGCAGGTACTACTCACTCGGTTCACCCAGCTTGAATTGTTGCAAGGTAGTTTGAACGAGCAAGAATGGACGCTTCTCTCTACTTACCTGGAAACACAAGATTATGTTGAACTCACCAGTCAGTCTTGGCAAGCGGCTGCCCGCATCTACTATGACTTGCGCCGCCAAGGGCTTACCGTTCGCAGCCCAATCGATTGCTGTATTGCTCAAGCGGCTCTGGAAAACGGCTTACTTTTGGTTCACAACGATCGTGACTTTGAAACCATTGCTCAGGTGCGATCTCTTCAAAATCTCCGGTTTCAGCCTTGAGTCCTTTAATCGTACTTGAAGGTTATCAGTGAGGAAAAGCCAGCTAACAAGTCGTTGGAGCCGACGAACACCGTTAGCCCGACGACGCGATCTAAGCGGCGTTCGCGGCTCAACTTCGTTGTTAGGTGTACGCAACTCTTCTCTTCCAAACCAAGAACTGCAAACACTTCAGGAATTGCAAACACTTCAGGAATAAGGTGAAGGATCTTGACGTATACTTTCCCAGTCCCGCAAACTAATGTACTATTTCAGTGGTATGACCTAAGAGAAGAATGCAGCCAATACTGACCATAGAAAACTTGTGCGCTGAAGCAGCTAGGTTTGCTGAAATAGAGTCTATATACGACGAACCCACCCTTTATGGTGTGACAGATGGAAAAGCTGTCGGAACTTATCTTGAACATAAATTCACAGCCTATTTAGTTCAAAATTACAGTCATCAACGAGGAAATTCTGCATCAGGCATTGATCTTCCTGCTCTTGAAGTTGACATTAAAGTAACAAGCATAAAGCAACCACAATCTTCTTGTCCCTTTAAATCAGCAACTCAAAAAGTATTTGGTTTAGGATACCATCTTCTGATTTTTGTTTATGATAAGTATGATGACCCAGTGAATAGAACTGGAAGATTAAATATGCAGCATACCATTTTTGTAGATAAGAGCAGAACAGGGGATTTTCAGACGACTAGAGGCATTATTGATATTTTGAATCGAGATGGAAATAAGGATGATATTATCGCTTTTGTAATTGATAGAAATTTACCAGTCGATGAAATAGGTGCAAATCAGTTGGCTGATAGGATTCTGGAATCGCCTCCAAATCAAGGATATTTAACAATCTCAAATGCTCTTCAGTGGAGATTGCAATACAGTAGAGTCATTCAGCAAGCCGGTAGTACCGCCGGAATAGTTAGAGTTCGATAGGTAAAGATGGTGAAATCAATAGAGAAATGGCAATTTGGTGATTTTCAAACCCCCGATAATCTTGCAAGAGAAGTAGTTCAGACTCTTAGAGTAAATCATCAAATATCGCCGAAATTTATCATAGAGCCAAGTTGTGGAAAAGGAGCCTTTCTTCGAGCTGCACTTAGTATATTTGAAAAGTCAAAAATTATAGGCTTAGATATAAATGAGGAGTACGTTAAAGAAGCAAAGATTTCCGTATCAGAGTATTCAAACCATGAAAACTTAACTGTATATGAGTCCGACTTTTTTGGCAAGAGTTGGAAAGACTTCATTTCAAATCTTTCGGGATATATTTTAGTAATCGGTAATCCTCCTTGGGTTACAAGTAGTGAACTGAGCATTCTTAACAGTCAAAATATTCCCTCAAAATCAAACTTTCAGAATCGTCGGGGTATTGAGGCTATTACTGGCTCAGGAAATTTTGACATTTCCGAATGGATGCTGCTGCAATACGTCGAGTGGCTATCGAAAAAAGAAGGTACTATAGCTGTTTTATGTAAGTACTCTGTTGCTCGCAAGGTAGTGCGTCAGGTAAAGCAGAAGTCAGGGAGTAGATTTTCTGCTCATATTTATTTGATTGATGCAAAAGTGCATTTTGGAGCATCAGTAGAGGCTTGTCTTTTTATTTTATCTACTGACGTTGATGATGAGCTTGATTGCAAAGTTTATGAGAATTTACAGTCTAAAAACGCATCATATCTAATTGGTGAACGAGATGGATTAATTCTTCGAGACACAGTTAAATATGAGAATTGGAAACACTTAGCAGGTCAAGACTTAAGATATATTTGGCGTTCTGGAATTAAGCATGATTGTTCTAAAGTAATGGAGTTAGAGCAAGTTCATGATGCCTTGTACCTAAATGGTATGGGTAAGAAATACTCTTTAGAGGAGAGCTATTTGTATCCTCTTCTAAAAAGTTCAGATATTGGTAATGGCAGAACCAGCGATTATCGAAAACTTATTTTAATTACGCAAAAATTAGTTGGTGATGATACAAGTATTATTCAAGATAAAGCTCCTAAAACCTGGCAATATCTACTTGAACATGATGGATATCTAAAAAACAGGAAAAGTTCGATTTATAAAAATAAACCACCATATGCTATCTTTGGTGTTGGCTTCTATTCCTTCAAGAATTGGAAAATAGCAATTTCTGGACTTTATAAGCAGTTAAGGTTTTGTCTTATTGAACCTTTAGGTGGAAAACCAGTAATGTTTGATGATACTGTAAATTTTTTATCGTTTGAGACAGAGGAAGAGGCTAAATTCATTTTTAAACTTGTTACCTCAAGTCCTTCACTAGAGTTTTTTGACTCTATGATCTTTTGGGATGAAAAAAGACCAATTACAATAGAGATCTTAAGGCGGCTATCCCTTAAAGCTGTTGCAAAAGAGCTAGGAGTTGTAGAAAATTATTTGCGATGGGCTGAAGCTTTTCAGGTAGCTTCTAATGGTCAGCTAGAGTTGGGATTGGCGGAGCAACCTTCCCTTTACACAGTTCAGATGTACACCTAACAAGTCGCTGCACCGGAACGCCGAAAGCTGGTTGGTGAGTTGCCAAGGTTATCTGCGTCCGGTGAGCTTAGTCGTTGGGCTGCATTTAACCCTCGCTTGAGAAGTGTGTTTCTAAATTTGGATCGCGGCGAGTTCTCAGAAATCTGTCGGATCACGAGTGAGCTGATTACGAGCCTTGAAAACCTATTGCTGTGCTGTCAAATTACTATGGATTGGGCTTTAAATCATGAAATTCTTATCTGTTAACTCATTTGCGTTTGGATTAGCGATATCGATAGCACTGGGGCTACCAATACCGAAAGCTCAAGCGCAGCCTTCAAGATCTATCAAGCAAATACAAAACTCGATTGCTGGAATCTGGAGATCTTCAGAAGGTACTATCACCTTTCAGCAATCAGGCTCCAATGTATCGGCTACTTACACTCAAGATAATGGGGTTCTTGAGGGAAGCATATCTGGCAACGTTTTGACGGGTTATTGGATTGAGGACGGCTCAAATCGTCGCTGTAATACCCCTCGCAGTGGTCGCTATTACTGGGGTAGAATTCGCTTCGTATTTGATGGCTCCTCCTTCAGAGGTTTGTGGGGCTATTGCAATGATGAGCCAGCAAGGACCTGGACAGGGGATCGGAGAAGTTCCTAAGCAGAAACGAAGGCGTGAATTCGGAGTCTCTTTAAACGTATGAGAGCGATCTGTGGAATGTTAAACATAGAGAGGTGATCGTAAGTAGCAAGCCCAACAATCCGGCTGGAGCGGACTGCCGAGAGATCTTGGTAATGTTGCAAAGGTTGTTTGCAGTCGCTCAGCCGGAACGTTAGCCTCACTCTGGGAGGTTTTCTCAGAATAAAACTTTTACAACAGGCTTATATCCAGAGAGATTATCTGATCGGGTGCCAGAATACCTCCGACTGTGATCACTTCCAGTCTTCCAGTTGCCTGAGGATACTGTGTCTTGACTTTGGCGATCGCCTCCTCAATCCCTGCTGCCTGAGCAATGTAGATCTGCGTCTCGCTTCTCAGTACCCAAATCGGACTAGACCAGGTATGCCGGGGTCGAAGAACGGCTTTGTGGATGCTCTGATGGCTAAACTGAAGCAGTTGTTCTAAGGCAGCTTCGGAACAAAACTCGGCAAGCTGTGACTGAAATAGTTCTTTGAGTGCTTCTGTTGGAACATGTGCTGTGACGTTTGTTGAAGCTGGCGGAGGCTCAGAACCCAAGGACTGACTCGCAGCCGGAATGACCAAAGACTCAATCTGGCGTTGAATCTGAGTGGCGATGGCATCAAAATCTGGCTCCATCAAAATGTGTCCTAAATGCTCTTGCAAAAAACTCTTCAGTTTTTCGTCTTCAAGCGCAATTTCATGGGTGCTGAAATAGCCTGAAATTCTGTTTCCCAAATCTCGTCCACAACCCACTTCGCCATTGGCAGCGTCCTCTGCTTCAATCAACTCCATGAGGCGTTGATGGCGAGTCCCTTCATTGGGTGAGGCTTTCGGCTTAGCAGGAAGCGATTGAGTCATGGGTCATCCATCCGTAGAGTCTCGAAGTAAACGAGGTGATTGGGTTCTTCAGGGTCAGGACCGCAATTGAGCAGTCCCACTCTCAGCTTTCTATAGAATCCTAGCGCACCTGGAAGGGCATGTAACCCGATTCTGCCTTGATAACCCAGTTCGTGGCTGCGGGCGATCGCAAAGTCTACCAGATTGCCCCCAACGCCTTTATAAGTCGGAGGGTCCGTGAGATTCCAGGGGGCAGTTGCCAAAGCACTAATGTAAACTAACCGTCGTCGCAACTGAGATTCAATTAGACAGCGTTTTTTCAAGACATCGAGCATCATCAGCCCCTGAGTGATCCCTTCGCATTCGATCGCGTACAGCTCATCCCCTGGGAGCAACTTCGACCGACGGCTCTTGCCCACCCAGTTCCAATACTCATCGTCTTGACCGCTTCCTGCCAAGATCGGCTCCCAAAGCGCCTTGGCATCCTCAAGGTGCTTGTCAGTCACCTCCGTCAGGATGGCTCAACGATCTGTTGATCCTGAACTTGTAGTAGCTGAATGATGCGGCTCAACGGAATAAGAAGATTTAACAACGGCTCTCATCATAAGGCTTTTGGGATACACGCTCTCTCTGGCTCCGTACCAGAATTGTTACCTCATTAATGAACTTGATCAGTGTCGTCACTCATCCGCTAATCGCACCAAATCGTCTACTCATCCACATTTGACGCAGCACTTTATGCACCTCACTAGAATGATACCCAAGCAAGCGTGAAAACACCATAAGAATCTGAAAGAAATTAAGTGTTGGAACTCACTACAGTGTCAGACAAATAGGTGTGGTTTGCAACTTCAGGAAGGAGCCGCTATCGCTTTCTTATCCTTTCCTCTCCAACTTTCATCAAAAGATTCTGGAGTACATTCATCATGTCCTTTCGATCAATTCTTGCTGCGATCGCCGCAGCACTGATTATTGTAACCTCATCTCTTTCTACGGGGAGTACCACAGGTGAAACTGCAAAAATTCAAGTCCCCGGTGTTTACTCGTTTAGGTTAGGCGAATTCACAATCACAGCACTAAGCGATGGTACAGTACCGCAAGATCTCAATCAGGTGCTCACGAACGCAAACTCGGCGGAGGTCGAGCAGCTTCTCGATCGCAACTTCCTAACAAACCCGGTTGAAGCCTCGATCAATGCGTTTCTAATCGATACCGGAGATCGGCAGGCATTAGTAGATACTGGGGTAGGACAACTGTTTGGTGGGCAAGGTGGCAAGCTGCAACGGTCGTTAGAGGCAGCGGGCTATAGCCCCGATGAGATCGATATGATTCTTCTGACCCACATCCATAGCGATCACAGTGGCGGTTTGGTCGAAAATGGGCAACTCGTGTTTCCATCTGCCACCGTTTATGTGGGTAAACCTGATGTGGATTTATGGTTCGATCCTGCCAATGCAGAACGGTTGAATCTCGATCGCCGATATTTTGATGAAGCAATTCAAACAGTGAAACCCTACCTTGATGCAGGCAAACTCGAAACCTTTTCTGGCGAGACAGCTATCTTACCCGGAATTACTGCGCTGCCTACGCCCGGACATACACCCGGACACAGCTTCTATGTGGTTGAGAGTGGGGGTGAGAGCATTGAGTTTTGTGGCGATATTGTTCACTTTGCATCGCTACAATTTGCCAATCCTGAAATCGCCGTTATCTACGATGTGAATGCCAATGCCGCAGTAGAGCAACGGATACAACAGTTTGCCCGTTTAGAAGCATCCCGTCGCCTGATTGCTACGGCACATTTGCCCTTTCCAGGAGTAGGATACATCCGGGCAGAAGATCAGAGATATGCTTGGGTTCCTGTGGATTATCGTTGGCGCGATTAGTAATCGATCGTCAAGAGCAGGCGGACGATGGAAATACTTGCTTTGGAAATGCAGAAGAAATTAGGGAAGAGATAATGAACGAAAACAAAGCGATTTACGATTGTGTGATTGTTGGCGGCGGTTCTGCCGGCCTCAGCGCAGCACTCCTTTTGGGCAGAAGTCGCCGTCGAGTGTTGGTCTGCGACAAAGGCAATCCGCGTAACGCATCTGCACACGAGTCGCACAATTTTTTCACTCGTGATGGCATCAGCCCGCATGAACTTTTGAGTATCGGACGTGACCAACTCAAACCCTACGAAAGTGTCGGATTTCAAGCGATCGCCGTCAAAGAAATCAACCCATCCGGCAACCAATTTGAAGTCGTGTTTGAGGATGGCACAATGAAGCGATCGCGCAAAATTTTGCTGGCGTTCGGGGTGATTGATGAGTTCCCCGACATCGAAAACTTTGGAGATTTTTGGGGCAAAAGTGTGTTTCATTGTCCGTATTGCCACGCCTGGGAAGTGCGCGATGAACCACTTGCCGTTGTGGGAAATGGCGAAACGGGCATCGAAATGGCGGCACTGCTGAGAAACTGGAGTGCCGATTTAGTCCTCTGCACCAATGGCAAAGCTGAACTGACCGCTGAACAAAAGACACTGCTGGAGAACCGGCAGATCCTTGTCCGTGAAGAGAAAATTATCCGGCTCGAAGGCGATAACGGACGATTAGAAACCATCGTTTTTGAAGCGGGTGAGAAAATTACGCGTCATGGAATCCTGATCCGACCGATGCAAACGCTGCGTTCCAACCTGGCTGAAAAATTAGGCTGTGAGTTGAATGAATTCAATTTAATCAAGACAACCAATGTTTTTAACGAAACCAGTGTTAAAGGCGTTTATGCGGCAGGTGACATCACTTCACCCATGCAAGCGATCGCGGTTGCTGTTTTTCAGGGTAGCGTTGCCGCCAATGGCTTAAATCACGCCCTGATTATGGAAGATTTCGTTTAAATCAACGTAGTTTCACCTTACCGCGGTTTTTTGGACTCCTTACGAACCAGTAGACATAGCAGCACAAGTGCTTCGGTAAATCTGCTAAAGAGATGATTTCCTGGCATCTGGCAAACGATAGACTTTGGTAGGGGCGACAGTGCTGTAGTGGGAGAGCGTTCAATGATTACCCTGCCTGGGGTCGCGATTCACAGCAAAATCTATGAGAGCACGGCTTCTCTGGTGTATCGAGGCACACGAGAGCAGGATCGTTGTGCAGTGATTGCCAAAGTCCTGAAGCAGGATTATCCCTCTCCTCAAGAATTAACGCGCTATCGGCAGGAATATGAAATTACTCGTTCCCTCAACATTGAAGGCGTAGTCAAGGCATACAGCCAGCAGGACTATCAGCGCACATTGGTTATTCTCTTGGAAGACTTTGGTGGAGAGTCTTTAGAGTACTGGATACGTCAGCAGCCTGATTTCTGTCCCATGCCGTTGTCGGTTTTTCTAGATATTGCAATCGCCATTACCGACACTCTCGGCAAAATCCATGCCACAAATGTCATCCATAAAGATATCAATCCTGGCAACATTGTCTTTAATCCGAGGACTGGCGTTGTCAAAATCATTGATTTTGGCATTGCCACTCGCTTCAGCCGCACAAATCCTACGTTCAAAAGTCTGCATCTGCTAGAAGGAACACCCACCTATTTGTCGCCAGAGCAAACCGGGCGGATGAACCGGATGTTGGACTATCGCACTGATTTCTATTCATTGGGGGCAACTTTCTACGAACTGTTGATCGGACAGTTGCCGTTTCCGACTCAAGATATCCTGGAGCTAGTCCACTGCCACATTGCTCGATCGCCGACCCCTCCGCATGAATTGAACGCCACAATTCCCAAACCCATTTCAGACCTGATTTTGAAACTGATGGCGAAAAATGCGGAAGATCGCTATCAGAGTGCTTGGGGGATCAAAGCCGATCTCGAACGCTACGCTCAACAGCTTGCAGCAGGTGGGCAAATTGATCTGCTGCCATCGAGTCTGCAAGATGTGTCTGAACAGTTTTGCATTCCTCAAAAACTGTATGGACGAGCCGCAGAGATTGAAGCATTATTGGCGGCGTTTGACCGAGTGGCAGGAAGTGAGGGAGTCCGTGAAATGCTGCTGGTGTCGGGTTATGCTGGCATTGGCAAAACCGCATTGGTGCAGGAACTCTACAAACCGATCACCGCAAAGCACGGCTATTTTATCTCCAGCAAATTTGACCAATTTGGGCGCAATGTTCCCTACAGTGCGATCGTCGATGCTCTACAAAAGCTGGTGCAGCAGCTTCTGGGAGAACTGGACGAGCAGGTGGAGGAGTGGCGATCGCGCCTGCTCACCGCTTTAGGCAGCAACGGACAAATCATCATTGATATCATCCCAGAAGTGGAGTTGATTATTGGCAAGCAGTCGTCTGTCCCTGAAGTTGGAGCAACCGAAGCACAAAATCGCTTCAATCTGACATTTCAAAGGTTTGTGCGGGCGTTTTGTGCAAAAGAACATCCTTTGGTCATCTTCTTAGACGATCTACAGTGGATTGATTCTGCGACGTTGAAATTAATCGAACTGATCTTGCTCGACGAGCAAACTCAATCTCTGTTTTTGATTGGAGCTTACCGAGACAATGAAGTGACTCCAACGCATCCGTTGGTTTTGACGCTAGAGAGCCTGCGAAACCAGGGAGCAGTGCTTCAGGAAATCATTTTGACTCCCTTAACTCTAGAACCGTTAAGCCAACTGATCGCTCAGACGTTACGCCATAATCCTGACACTGTTTGTTCTCTAGCTCAGGCTGTGTCACACAAGACCGAGGGCAATCCCTTCTTTGTCGGCGAATTTTTGAAGCTGTTGTATGACGAAAATCTGTTGACCTTTGATGCCCAACAGTTGAACTGGCAATGGAACTTGGTTGAGATTGAAGCTCAAGCTATCACGGATAATGTAGTGGAGCTGCTGTTGCGGCAGTTGCAGAAATTGCCGGAAGCAACACAGCGAATTCTCTCCATCGCTGCTTGTGTTGGGGCTGATTTTGATTTGACGACGTTGGCGATCGTCTGCGAAAAATCACCGAAAGCAATTGCCCAGTCCTTGCTAGCAGCAATCCAAGCTGGATTGATTCAACCCTCATCTGACCTAGACGAAAATCTGTTGGTGCAGGAGTATAGGTTTTCGCACGATCGCGTCCAGCAAGCCGCTTATGCTTTGATTGACGAACCGCAGAAACAAGTGGTTCATCTCCAAATCGGTCGTAATTTACTGGGAAAAACTTCACTAGAGCAACAATTTGATCGGCTCTTTGCAATTGTGGATCATCTCAATCAGGGAATTGAGCTTGTCACTGCTCGAGTAGAACAAATTGAAATTGCCAAACTGAATTTAATGGCAGGTCAGAAGGCAAAGGCAGCCACGGCTTATGAAGCAGCCCTTCAGTATTTCAGGTTAGGGCTTAAACTTCTCAACGTAGAGAGTTGGCGGAGTGAGTATGACCTCACCTTAACGCTGTACTCGGAAGCAACAAAGGCAGCATACCTCAGCGGTCACTTCAACGAGATGGAACAATTTGTTGAAGTGGTGCTCAACCACGCCAAAACAATGGTTGACAAAGTGCAAATTTACGATAGCAGAATTCAAGGGTATTTATCACAGGGCAATTTGAAAAAAGCGCTTAAAGTTGGCTTAGAAGTGTTGAATCTTTTGGGAATAATCTTGGTAGAAACTCCAAGCCAGCTAGATGTTCAAAGAGAATTGGAGTCAACGGCTGCACTATTCGCCGGACGAGAAATCGAAGACTTAATTAATCTACCCAAGATGACTGCACCAGAACCGCTGTCAGCAATTTATATCCTGGCAAATATCGCGGGTACTGCATGTATGGTATCACCAGCACTGATGATACTGATTGTGTGCAAAATGGCAGGTTTATCAATTAGATACGGCAATGCTACCCGGTCACCACACAGTTATGCTGCATACGGATTTGTTCTGTGCGGAGCTGTTCAAGACATTGAACTTGGTTATAAGTTTGGCAAATTGGCTCTCAGCTTGGCGGAGCAAATGAATACCAAAAAAGCGAATGCTGAAGCATTAACAGTATTTAGTGGCATGATCATGCCCTGGAAGGTTCATTGTAGGAAAACAATACCATTTCTGGTTGATGCTTATCAAAACGGAATGGAAACTGGAAACTTTGAATTTGCTGGCTATGCTGCATATGCAGCATGTTATCACTCGTTTTTTATCGGTGAGGAACTCAGCCAACTAGAACAAAAAACAGCAGCTTATAGTAAAGCAATCCAACAAATCAGACGAGAAAACTACTCTAATTGGACTTCGATATTGTGGCAGACAATCCTTAATCTGTTAGGTAGGTCTGAGAATCCCAGCCGTTTAACAGGTAGTGTATATGATGAAGATCAAGCCTTACCACAGGCTATTGCAGTTCAAGACGGAACTGGAATTCACTACTTCTATGTAAATAAACTTACACTGTATTATTTATTTGGAGAGTATCATCAAGCTGCACAAATTGCTGTGTTAGCCAGGCAGTATTTAGAAAAAGAAACAGCAACCGTAGCTGTACCTTTATTCCACTTCTATCATTCTCTGGTGCTTTTGAGCCTATGGGTTGAGGCTTCAAGTTCTGAAAAATCAACTTGGCTTAGTTGTGTTATCACTAACCAAGAAAAGATGCAGAAATGGGCAGAACACGCCCCAATGAATTATCTCCACAAGTTTCATCTAGTTGAAGCAGAGAAAGCGCGAGTCTTAGGGCAATTTCTTGAGGCTGAGGAGTTGTATGAACGTGCGATCGCAGGTGCTGCTGAACATGAGTATATCCAGGAAGAAGCACTCGCTTATGAATTAGCAGCTAAACATTATTTGGCGAGAGGTCGAGAAAAAATTGCCCAAACCTACATGAAAGAAGCGCACTATTGCTACGATCGCTGGGGCGCGATCGCTAAAGTTAAAGACTTAGAAAAACGCTATCCACAACTCCTCAACACCAATCTGGTTCGACAATCAAATTCCATCGTGACGGATGAAACGATCCGTCATCCGGCTGCGGCGATCGATTTAGCAGCGGTGATGAAAGCGGCTCAAGCCCTCTCAGAAATTATCCATCTCGATCAACTGATTGCCACATTGATGCAGGTCGCGATTGAAAATGCCGGAGCTGAAACAGGTACTCTGATTCTTCTGGAAGACGATCGGCTGACGGTGGTAGCTCAGTGCAGCGGGAGTAGGCTGTGCGACCTAGAAAAGATTGCTGTTGAAAATTGTGCCACAATTCCTATCTCTATCATCCACTCGGTAGAGCGCACTCAAGAAACGCTAGTGTTGGATGATGCCATCAGAGAATCGTCTCTTTTGACTGATCCGTCTATTCAATGCCAGCAGACGCGATCGCTCCTCTGTATGCCAATTCTCAAGCAAAGTCAGTTGATCGGCATCCTCTATCTGGAGAACAATCTCAGTACTGGAGTGTTTACTAGCGATCGCCTGCAAGTTCTCAACCTGTTGATGGCTCAGGCAGCAATTTCACTAGAAAATGCTCGGCTGTATGAAAGGTTAGAAGACTATGCCGAAACACTAGAACGGAAAGTAGAAGAGCGGACTCAAGCCCTGCAACAGGAGATCACTGAGCGTCAACAAACTGAAGCCGCATTGCGGAAAAGTGAAGCAAATTATCGCAATCTAGTTCAAACTGCAAACTCGATCATCCTTCGCTCTGATATGCAAGGGCGAATTCGATACATGAACGATTGTGGGCTGGAATTCTTTGGCTATGAAAAACACCAGATTTTAGGGCGGACTTTACTCGAAACGATCGTTCCAGAGACTGAAACCTCTGGGCGAAATCTCAAACAATTTGTTCATGATGTGATTCACAACTTTAAATCTGACTCGCCTGAATCTTACTTTCAGGCTGAGAATGAAAACCTGTGTCGAGACGGTAGCCGGGTTTGGGTTGCCTGGTCAAATCAAGCCATCCTGGATGAACAGGGACAGGTCGTGGAAATTTTATCGGTTGGCAATGATATTACCCGGCTCAAACAGGCAGAAGCAGCCCTACAGCGTAGTGAAGCCAAGTTCCGCAATATTTTTGAAAACTCACAGGTTGGCATCTTCCGAATCCGCCTCTCGGATGGATTAGTTCTCGATGCCAATCAGCGGCTTGCGAATCTATTTGGCTATCACTCGTCAGAAGAAGTGATTGGGATTGAACACAGTACAAATGTTTATGTAAACCCCGACGATCGCAACTACGTGATTGAATTTCTCAGGCAGCACGGTGAACTGGATAACTTTGAAGTTCAACTCCGAAAACGAGATGGAACCGTGTTTTGGGCACTTTACTCCTCCCGTCTGAATGCAACAGAGGGATATACCGAAGGAGTAATTGCGGATATTAGCGATCGTAAATCAGCAGAAGCAGCCCTACAGCGTAGTGAAGCCAAGTTCCGCAATATTTTTGAGAACTCACAGGTCGGCATCTTCCGAACGCGCCTCTCAGATGGATTAATTCTCGATGTCAATCAACGCTTTGCGACTCTATTTGGCTATGACTCACCAGAGGAGATGATTGAGAGCAAAAGCGGGATAGAGACAAGCTGTTATGTGCATTCTAGCGATCGCGAACATGAAGTTGAATCGTTGAGTCAGCAGGGTGAATTGAATAACTTTGAAGTTCAGTTCCGAAAACGAGATGGAACCGTGTTTTGGGCGCTTTACTCTGCTCGCGTCAATGCAATCGATGGATACCTGGAAGGGGTGATTTCAGATATTAGCGACCGTAAACGGGCAGAAGCCGCACTGCAAGCCTCTGAAGCAGAACTGCGGGCACTCTTTTTAGCCATTCCTGATCCGCTGTGTGTTGTGACTGCTGAAGGGCGAGTGATCAGCTCAGTCGAAGGAAGTCCGAGTCAGTTGTATAGCCCAGTTGAGGAGAAGATTGGTAAAACACTGCATCAAATCTTTGAAAAAGAACAAGCCGATCAATCTATGGGTTATGTTCAGCAGGCGCTGAGAACCCAACAAGTGCTCACCGTTGAATACAGTCTGCCGATCGCTGGACGAGAAACCTGGTTTTCGGCACGCATTGCCCCTATTCGGCACGAGCAAGTGATTTGGCTATCGCGAGATATTACGCTGCAAAAGCAAGCAGAAGCCGCCTCGATTTTGGAAGAACGCAACCGCATGGCGCGGGAAATTCACGACACGCTCGCCCAAGCCTTTACAGGTGTTCTGGTTCACATGGGAGCCATTTCTCGATTAGCAAAAACTAACCCAGAAGCGATACAAACGCATATCCAGACCGTGCGCGATCTGGCTCGCAGTGGGCTGACAGAGGCTCGACGATCGGTTGCGGCACTACGCCCCCAATCACTAGAGGATGGCAACCTGTGGACAGCACTGGAGCAATTTGTCTCTAGTTTGCAATCCTCAACCGAAACTCGCTTGATTTGTGAGATTGTTGGCACACCTTATACATTACCCCCTGACACTGAAAATAACCTGTTGAGAATTGGACAGGAAGCATTTACAAACGCAGTTAAGTATGCCCAAGCGAATGAGATTCGGATTGAATTGGTTTATGAACTGACACAATGCTGCTTGCGAATTAGAGACGATGGACGAGGCTTTGAAGTCAACAACACAACTTTAAGTCAAGGGTTTGGTTTACTAGGGATGAGCGAACGAGCAGAACACATTGGCGCACAACTCTCCATTGATAGCCAACCAGGGCGGGGAACAGAAGTGAGCGTATCTGTGCATCGGGAGGCAGTATGAGTCAGTCTACGGCAATTCGCGTTTTGATTGTCGATGATCACTCCATCGTCCGACAGGGACTAGCCGCGATGATTGAAAATGAGCCAGACATGACCGTGGTGGGTCAAGCGGGGAATGGGCAGGAAGCGATCGCTCAGTATCAACAACACCAGCCCGATGTCACCCTGATGGACTTACGGATGCCGCAGATGAGCGGTGTTGATGCGACCATTGCAATCTGTGCTGAGTTTACGCATGCCCGGATTATTATGCTAACGACCTATGATGGTGACGAAGATATCTATCGTGGACTACACGCCGGAGCTAAAGGTTATCTGCTCAAGGATGCTGAACCCGATGCACTGCTCAATGCCATTCATATTGTTCACAGCGGGCAACAGTATATCCCGCCTGAGGTTGCTGCCAAACTGGTTCAGCGCATGAAAAATCCAGAGTTGAGCGATCGCGAACGAGAGGTTATTGACCTGATGGCAGATGGTTTAACCAATCATGACATTGGTGCAGCTTTGAATATTACTGAAAGCACGGTCAAATTTCACATCAACCGGATTTTGAGCAAACTGGGTGTGAGCGATCGCACTCAAGCCGTCGTCAAAGCCCTAAAGCGGGGACTCACTAAGCTGTAACTGAACTTAAGTTCGGTTGTTGATTCGCGGTAGAGATAGGTCGCAACTGCTGTTTCCTACCTGCAAACACTCGACCCTGAGTTGGCGACAACGCAGCATTGATTTCATAGGATGAAGTCATACCAATACAGGGTAAGGTCAATCATTCCAGTCAAAGAAAATCCTAGATATGAGTCATGGTCATCCCTTGATGTCATGAAAATTTTTTCGCTAAAAAGTCCGATGAATCAAGATAGTAACCTCAATCAACTCTTTGTTTCCCCTTCACAACGCGATCACTACCAGGGAATACTTACTGCTCCAGTCGTACTCGTGGAATATGGGAATTATCAATCTCCTCAGTGTGGGGAAGTACATCGGTTGATTCAGGCCGTTCAGCAACATTTCGAGTCTATATTTCCTGATGAAAACCGAGTTTGTGTCGTGTTTCGCCATTTCATTGAGTCAATCTATCCTCAAGCACAAAAGGCCGCAGAAGTAGCGGAAGCCGCAGCAGCACAAGATCAATTTTGGCAGATGCATGAGATGCTATTCACCCATCAATTTGCGCTGGATAATGGCTATCTGGTGGAGTATGCCGATCGCTTAGGACTTGATATCCCTCAGTTTTTGCAAGATCTATCTAAGAAAAAGCACATCGATCGCATTAACGAAGACGTTGAGAGTGGACACCTCAGTGGAGTCGTCACTGCACCCGCACTGTTCATCAACGGAATTCGCTATCGCGATCGTTGGAACTTTGAGCAATTGCTCACAACGGTTAACACCGTAAGTCATTAAGTTTTCTGCTCTCAATTCATATCTGATTTGTTTGCGAGTGCCAATCAGCTATCTAAGTCGATGGCTAGCTTTTGCCTGCTTTTTTGAACAAAATTGCCAATTTTTAACCATGCTAACAAGTACAAAGCCAACCGTTGAATCTAAGAACAGAGGCTTAACGCGCACCCAATTGCAGCAAGTACTCAAATATATTCATACTCACCTTGACCAAGACTTGTCACTGGCTGAACTTGCAGAAACGCTTCATCTCAGCCCGACTTACTTTGCCACTGCATTCAAACAAGCGCTCGACATTTCCCCACGCCAATACGTGATTCAGCAGCGGGTGGAACGGGCAAAAGTGATGCTGTCAAAAACGGATTTGGCGATCGCAGACATTGCCTTACAGGTCGGCTTCGCCAGCCAAAGCCATTTGAATTTACAGTTTAAACGCCTCACAGGAACGACTCCCAAGCAGGTTCGCTAATCTCACGATGAACTTGATGATAGGTGCGATCGCACCAGAACCATTCAAGCAAACTTTAAGTTTTGAGCAAAACCTCATGAATGACCATTCGAATGTAGAAACACAATTAAATATGGTGAGATCACAGATTTCTAGCAGCCTGGAAAAGGCACGAGAGCAGAGAAATACACTCAAACGTAAAAACTCTCGCTACACCACAACCAATATTATTCTCAGCGCCCTGGCTACACTCTTAGCAGGCATGGCGGGAACGATCGGGAATGCTGCAAATTGGAAAGTAACCTGTTTCTTTGCCGCAGTCTGTTCGGCAGGGGTGACAGTCACTACAAAACTACAAACGGCTGAGCGATTGACCGAAGCCAGTGAATCTATTGGACAACTCAAAGCGCTCAAGGTTGAAACAGCGACTCCTACCTATGATTTACAACAAGTGAGCGAGAAGTATCAGCAAATTCTTTCTGATGCTTCGATCGAGATTTGATTGCTCCAGAACTTTAATGACGACAGGCTTTTTTCAAGTACTAAATAATGGAGACAGCCAATGAAGGCAATTACGATCGACACGATTACCCAAGCCGTCATCAATCACGGGGATGGCGGCAAAACTCACCCGCGTCTATACGAGATTTACACCAGCTTAGTGAAGCATCTCCATGCGGTTGTCCGCGAGGTGAATTTGACTCAGCCAGAATTGCAAGAAGGGCGCGATTTTATCAATCGAGTTAGCCGTCACACGCAACTGATTCCCGATGGAGAGATTCATGCACTCACTGATTTGTTAGGCATTTCGGAGCTAGTGTTGCTGCTACAAGACATCAACAGTCATGCCACTGAGAGTAATCTAGAAGGACCGCTCTATGTCTCTGATGCACCTGAACGACAGATGGGCGATCGTATCGGCATTGATCAAGACGGTGAGACACTATTCCTCTCAGGTCGCGTACTTGATGTGAATGGGAAAGCGATCGCCAATGCGCTGATTGAAGTGTGGCAACCCAACTCAAAGGGGCTATACGACATTTTCGACCCGTCCCAACCCGTTGGAAACTTTCGGGGGCAGTTCCGCACTGACCAGGGTGGCAACTATCGCTTTGAAACGGTTGTGCCCAGCGGGTACGACGTACCAGCCGACGGTCCTTGCGGTGAGGTGTTGCGCCTTTTGGGACGACACACTTGGCGGGCGGCTCATATTCATTTCAAGCTGAGTGCAACGGGCTATATGCCGCTGACAACTCAAATTTTCATTGAGGGTGCGCCTCAGCTTGACTCAGATACGACCTTTGCTGTGCGATCGAACATTCTCAAACTGCAAAAGCACAAATCACTCCCCGAACTTGAGGCGCAGGATCAAAGCAAGCCATTCTACTCTGCTCAGTTTGATTTTGTGCTGAAGCATGAGTAGCTTGCCTGGGAAACGACATTCGTCTACTTATGGTCGTCACACTGTTTCTAACAATCACTGAAATCACATTTTAAGGAACTATTATGAACACTGCAAATACACAAGCCAGTCAGCCCACGATCGTCCTCGTTCACGGTGCGTTCGCCGACTCTTCCAGCTGGAACGGTGTATTGACTAAGCTGATCGCCGCAGGCTACTCGACGATTGCTGTGGCTAATCCTCTGCGTGGCATTAAGAGCGATGGGAACTATGTTGCCAGTGCCATTAGAGATATCAAGGGTCCGATTGTGCTGGTTGGACATTCCTATGGAGGCACGGTGATTACCAACGCGGTCAACGACAATAAGAATGTGAGGGCGCTGGTTTACGTCGCCGGTTTTGCACCTGATACGGGCGAGACCGCCGTTGAACTCTCAGGACGTTATCCGGGCAGCACACTCGGATCAACACTCGCGCCGCCCGTTGTACTGCCGGATGGTAGCAAAGATCTCTACATCCAGCAGAGTAAGTTCCACGCGCAATTTGCCACAGATATACCCGCTAATGATGCACAACTGATGGCTAGCACCCAGCGTCCGATTGCGGAAGCTGCGCTGAACGAAGCCTCCGGTGCGCCTGCATGGAAATCTATCCCGTCGTGGTTTATTTATGGCGATCGTGACTTGAATATTCCTCCAGCGGCACTGTCTTTCATGGCGAACCGCGCTAACTCAAAGGAGACCGTTGTCGTGAATGGCGCGTCCCATGTTGTGATGGTTTCCCATCCAGATGCCGTTGCCAAGCTCATCGAAAAAGCTGCAACCGCACAGTATTAGCAGTTAAAACTTTTCACACGCAAAAGGATTAGACACCATGAGAAAGCAACTGATCAATCCACCAGAACTCTATGATGGCAGACCACACGGAATGTCTAAAGCAGTGGTCGATACTGCAACGAGAACCGTTTACATTTCGGGTCAAGTTGACTGGAACATGAACTACCAAGTTTCATCGCATACCGTCGAAGGGCAACTCTCAAAGGTGCTGGCTAATTTAACCACTGTTCTAGAAGCATCGGGAAGTTCTGTAGAGAATCTGCTCAGCGTTCGCATTTATATTCGGGGTGAACTGGGGGAACACATGGAAGCGATCGCACCAATTCTGGCGCAATATCTGGAAGGGTCCCTCCCAGCACTGACTGGCATCGGTGTTGCCTCACTTGCGTCTTCAGAAACGTTAGTTGAGGTTGAGGCAACCGCAGCATTAAAGTGAATCTATCCTCAATCGAGGGACACAACGTCTATCTGACAACAGCCGTGTACTGCGCTATGAAGTTTGCAGTCTAGGCGACTCCCAAGGACTGCGACAGCAATTAACAATATACGGGTCACGGTGATCTCATTCGAACCGACTGAATCGGAACTGTCCAGTACGATCACTGATGTTGAAGCGGCGGAGTGGGTTGGGGAATTTCGCAAGGCAATTATTCCGATTCAACAAAACACTGTAAGAATCTGAAAGCAATCAAGTATTGGAACCGAGTACGCTTCAGCAAGAATCAGGTACATAAAAGATGAAATTAACCTACCGTGGCATCACTTACGATCGTTACCCGTTTGAAACTTCAGGGCACTCATTTCAGCAAGTTCGAGCGATCGCACCGACAACAATTCCAGACAGCCTAACCATTCACAAGCTGAGCTATCGAGGTGTGACTTACTACAAGCTCAGCTATCAAGGGATAAATTTTTCCAGATTATCCACCAAATAAATATTTACAAGAGGTCTAAATGTTCATCGACTACATTACACTCATGCTCATTAACCTGGTAGCAGGACTCATCCTTTTAGCTACCTACGTGTATTTTGGTCTCGATGAGCCGAATCAGAAACGTTGGATTCCAGGCTTTGTGTAGCGGGTGCGATCGCATTAGCCACTGGCTTACACATGACGTTTACCTGGCCCGTGATTGGAAGTTTCAATATTGCCTATGGTGAAACGAGCGCCCTGTTCGGGATTTTGTTTATCGGAACATCAGTGGCTTTGGCAATGGGTTGGGAGTTACTTACCTTGAGTATTTATGGGTTCTTTGCAGGACTTGTATTGCTTCTGATTGGTGTTCGCTTCATCAACTTGGGACTAACGCCAATGTCGTTGCGGGTAGGAGTCGCCTTTATTTTAGTCGGGTTGGGAGGAGTCTTTTCTGCACCCACGCTCTATTTCAAAAAGAATCGGCTTTTGTGAACAATTGGAGCAATCGTGTTAATTGTGGCTGCTCTAATCTTTCTCTCCATTGGATTGGAGTCCTACTGGTCGCATCTTGCGACCTTCTCAAAGTGGCAACCTCTGCCCAGCAGGTAGCCGCTGTAAATCGAGGACTACGCGAAGCAAGGCATGTGGATTAATGTAGTGGAGAGTAGAAATGAATCGTCAGGAAAATCAGGCGCGCAACTACTTAATGATTCGTCTGCCTGTAAAATGGATTGCCTTTTTTATCCTAGGAATTAGTTTAATTGCAGGTGTGGCATCAATCGCAACCCGCTATGAACAGCTAAAGTACTCAGCCGCAACTTATTATCATTTCTACCTGAGTGCGGCAGGTCTTTCTGATCGCTTTTATGTTTGGTACTTTCTGTCAATGGAAAGTCTACTAGCACTGTCATTTGCGATCGTCGGCGGTCTGATTGTCTTGCGTGGACCTGCAACTTGGATGACTTTTTTTGCGGCGATCGCGCTGATGTTGTTCGGAGTCAGCGTTCCGCCCCCGCTTCATGCCTTAGTCGAACAACAGGGAGAGCTAGAGCTACCTCTACGACTGTTGCGAGCAATTGGGTTCGCTTTGTTCATCATCTTTTTCTATGTCTTTCCAGATGGTCGATTTGTGCTGCGCTGGACTCGAATTAGCGCGATCGCACTCGTAGCATGGTCATTGCTGTGGCCCTTTTTCCCATTGTTCGATCCCTATCGCTTACCAGAACCGTTTCCGTTTGTGGTCTTACTGGGTTGGCTAATGACTGCTGTGATTGCTCAACTCTATCGTCAGCTACACCTGACTGAACCAGCTCAACAGCAACAGACAAAATGGGTGGTCTTTGGCTTAACGGCTGCTGTTTTAGGTGACTTTATCACTCACATTGCTTGGTATCTCTTCCCATTGCAACCGGGTTCAGATTGGTTCGTTATGTTCTTGCACCATCCGTTCTTTATTCTGTCGCAATTGCTAGTACCGCTCTCAATCGGCGTTTCGATTCTGAAATTCGGACTGTGGGAAATTGACTTCATCATCAGTCAAACGTTGGTTTACGGGCTATTAACGACCGTCCTCGCGGCAGGTTGGGCAACTCTGGCAAAACTGCTCGAAGGATTGTTTGCTCAAATTTCAGGGTCGGATGCAGTGCCTCTCGCAACAGGATTTGCAGTTTTAGTGACGGGCTTAGCATTTGGGACAACTCGCAAATATCTAGAAACATTTGTCAACACCCGTTTCTATCCTAACAAGGTGAATCTTAGTCGAGATTTTGTGGAGATTCTACCCGAAGCACGATCGACAATTAGTGACTCTGAGTTGCTGGAAACTCTGTTGAGCCGTGTCTTGGAACTGTTCAAGATTACGCATGGTGCAATTTTTCTGTGGGATGACGATGAAGAATCACAGTTTGTCAGTATCGGTGACGTAGAACCAGAAGCGGCGCGATCGTTTGCCTACAACACTCCATTACTGGATCAGATGCGTCAGGGTGAGGTGGTGCAGCAACCAGAGGATCATGTTTTTCCACTTTTGGTGCCTCTGGTGCGGCGACAAACTAGGCAGCCTAAGTTCATCGGCGTATTGGCGTTAGGTCCAATGCAGCGAGGACGGCAATATTCTCTGAGTGATCTCTGGACGTTCAAACGATTTGCCAGTCAAGCGGGAACAGCGATTTACATTGCTCAAATCAATACAGAAAACTACCAAAAACTGGAGCAAAAGATTGTGGCACTTGAAGAACAGGTGAATCGTTTGAAGTTGCAATCTTCTGTATCTCATTCATCACAAATTCACTAACATCATAAGAATTTGAAAGCAGTTCAGCATTGGTACTAATTACACTTCAGATAGTGAGAAGCAACTTATAAGAGTGTGTATTTCTGAGTCATCAGAACAACAGAAAAATGACTGGAACACTGTTCAATGACTCAATTAACAACATGGCAAGGAGAACGATGCGTGTTCCGTTTGCCTTCGGGTCGAACTATGAGTGCTTGCTCGCCCTCAAACGAAAATACGATCCCGATGATGTCTTGCGCGGCGTGAGCATTCTCGGCATCCAAGCTGATCAGATCGAGTGGGTGCGTTTCTACATGGAACCTGTATAAATTTGGAGAAACAAGTTATGACTGAAGTAAAAATGCCACAGCTATCGGGAATTGAGGTGCTGGCATCCGGTCTGGATAGTCCTCGCAAGCTCAACTTTGGGATGGATGGAGCGCTCTATGTTGCTGAGGCTGGACGGGGCGGAACAGGAGCCAGTATTCCCTCTCCCAGCGTACCAGGCGCATCTGTGTTCTATGGTGCAACAGGGGCGATTACCCGGATTCAAAATGGGAACGTGGAACGAGTGGTTACCGGACTTCCCTCGCTGGCATTACCGAATGGATCAGATGCAGCCGGGGTGAGTGATATTGAGTTTGATGCGAATGGCAATGCTTATGCGATCGTCGGTCTTGCCAGCAATCCAGCCAATCGAGACACTGTACTGCAAGTGCCTGATTTTAGTCAGTTGATCGCGATCGATAGTTTTGAAAATGGCGGTTCCTGGACAAGACTGAGAGACTTTGGCGCGTATGAGCAAGCCAACAACCCTGATGGGCAAAACGTGGATACCAATCTCTATGATTTGTTGATTAACGATAATACTGCTTACGTGGTTGATGCAGGTGCCAACGATTTGCTCAGTCTGCAAGCCTTTAGCAGCGAAGTGAACTTGGAAGCTGTTTTTCCAGCGCGGGATGTGACAAATCCGTTCACAGGAGAAGCGATCGTACAGCAGTCTGTTCCAACTGCCGCCGCTATTGGACTCGATGGTGCTTTGTATGTGAGTGAATTGACTGGGTTTCCGTTTCAAGCTGGAACTGCACAGATCTATCGCCTCAATGCTGAAGAGCAGCCAGAGGTCTATGCAGGTGGGTTTACAAATGTTGTGGATCTTGCCTTTGACCAGTCCGGTGGTCTGTATGTGTTGGAATACGATGCGAATGGATTGTTGAACGAAGGGGATGCAGGTGCATTGATCTATCTGTCTCCCGATGGTCAAACTCGCACCACGATCGCAGGCGATGAACTCATAAATCCAACGGGTTTAGAAATTGGTGCCAACGGTGACATTTACATCTCGAATAAAGGCTTTGTAGCCGGACAGGGAGAAGTGCTGCGATTGAGTTTGGAGCAAGAGACATGCTTCAATCAAGCCACTGTAAACGGTGCAGCCGAGCACTGGAGTGGATTATTCTTGCGATCTCACCTCCTTGGCGATCAAGGTGCGTTTGATTACGTCTACAACACGGGTGGTGACCTTGACCCAAGTATAAGTGTAGTTAGTCGATGAAAAAGACTTGGACATCTTTCACCCTCATCATCAGGAGCAATGTTATGACGAAATCTTTCTGGTTATTTGGGAGTTACCTAACGATCCTTGCCGATCGCACGACGACTGGAGGACAGTACGATTTGCTCGAAGGTTACTTTCCACCGGGTACGCAAACTCCGCCCCATCGCCACACCCGCTATTCTGAGCAAGTTTATGTGCTGGAAGGAGAGTTCACCGTTTGGATCGAGGATCAAAAGATTGAGCTAAGCGCAGGCGAAACGGTGATGATTCCGGCAGGAATACCTCATGTTTTTGCTACGCTCGGAGATGCGCCAGCGCGGGGATTAGTCGTGGCTGCGCCCAGTGCCTTTGCTCGGTTGGTTGCCACAGTTGGAACGCCAGAGCGAGCAGACCCACCGGACATGGAGTTGTTCGATCAGATTTCTGCCGAAATTGGCGACGAGGTTTTGGGTCCGCCTGGAACCTTACCTTTCACTGCTCCAAACCCATAGTCATCAGACAGATTGGAAGAAAGTTTCAATGGTATTAGAACAAAACAAAACAATCGTCCTTGAATTCTATAAGGCGATTAACCAAGAGAATTTCGAGCAAGCCAAGCAGATGCTTGCTCCAAATATGGTTGCTCAGTTGATGTCAGGAGCAGTTATCCGGGGTGGTAATAACTTTGTCGAACACTTACGGATGGCGCGTTCTACGTTTCCAGATGTTTACTACACAATCGAAGATGTGCTTGCTGAAGACGATAAAGTTGTGAGCTACGGAACGTTTATGGGTACGCAGCATGGAGAAATTTTGGGGATTGCGCCAATGGGTCATCAGGTGAAATTTTCAATCGTCCAGATTGACCAACTCGCAGATGGCAAGATCGTCGAACATCGGACGATCGGTGATTCTCTGACGATGGTGCAGCAGCTACGCGGAGAAAATCTTGTGTGGCTATCCGACGCGAACAGTTCAAGCGTTTCAGAATGACAAACACCAAATCAGATTCGTCAATCCCATAAGAATTTGAAAGAAGTTGAGCGTTGACAATCATTACACTCAAATTAGAGTGAACAAAACTCTAATGTAGTCAGAATCATAAAAAACACTGGTTACGAATTAATTGTGTAGGGATCAGCTTGCCAAAGTAGTACTAGCAAACATCCCAAAAGCCCAACTGTGAAACAGTGCCCCTAATGTGAGGTGCGTGAAATAGCAACTCATGAAACCCTAAACACTTAGAGGAAACTAGCCATGAAATGGACTAACACAATCAATCCTGCGACTTATCCGAACAGTAAATACCCTTCTCAAATTAACCCTGGCGCTAATTTCAGCAGGCGGATGACGACCAACGCTAAACCCAGGCGAAAGAAACTGATTGCTCGTTGGTCGCTAGACAAACACTCCAAGCTGTTTTGCCAGTGGGTTTTTGAAGCTGATCGTTTGGAAGAACTTTAGCAACATAATCCTTGACTGTAGATCACATTGACCCCAAAACCATTCACGGCTCATCTAATGAAAAACCAAGAATCAACCATTGTTTTTGATCGAGAACGCGCTTCTAACTTGATGCCGACAGCACAGGTACTTTTCGCCGGAGGATCGGGTTTTGTGGGGCGTACTGCTGTTAGGTGGTTTCGCGATCGCCATCCTGATATTCCAGTGCTGGTCGGAGGTCGGAACCTGCAAGCGGCAAGCGAGGTCGCCCAGGAGGTAGGTGCTGCCAAAGCTGTCGCCATTGATCTCGATCAGCCTCGGTTAAGACTCGATGATGATACTGCCATAGCTGCTGTGGTGATGTTGGCTCCCGAAGCCGGACTCAAAGGCTTGAGCTACGCACAGGACTTAGGCATCCCTTACCTGAACATCAACGCTGCCCTAACCGAAATCGGTCCCGAATTGGCGCTGTTTGCCCATCGTGCGACCGCAGCACCCGTTGTACTCGCCAGTCATTGGATGGCTGGTGCGGCTACGTTTCTAGCACTCAACAGTGCCAAAGGCTTCGAGATCGTTCGCTCCATCAGGCTTGGAGCGATCGTTGATGAGCAGGATTCCGTCGGCCCAGCGGCGATCGAAGATATGGAGCGGGTACATGGGGCTGCTCCTGCCGCACTGGTATTCGAGGGTGGGCGGCGCGTATGGCTGTCCGGCGATGCTGCAAAGAGCAAAGTCGAATCAGTCGATGATCGATCGCTCGATGCCACCGCATTTTCCACGTTCGATACCGCGAGTCTTCATGTTGCTACTGGGGCAGCGGATGTCCGCTTCGATCTGGTGAATGGTGAATCGTCTAGCCGCCGCCGAGGTGGTGAGGCAGCGACCGAGATCATCGTCGAAATCGAGGGCGAGTCTGAGGGTCGATCGAAGCGATCGCGATCGATGCTGGAGTTCAAGCATGGCACAGCCTCACTCACAGGTCTAAGCGTCGTTCTTTCTCTCGCGTCAGTGTTGGGGCTAAACGATCGTTCTCCTGCCCGCCCAGGACTTTACCTGCCCGAACTACTCTCGGATGCCAAATGGTTCTTAGATGAACTTTGCAGTGCGGGAGCAACTATCCACGAAGACGTTAAGCGGGATATTTGAGTGTTGCAGATGTAACTTTAATCATTAAGGAAAGAGGAAAATGCAGCTTTATAGTTCCGACTGGAGCCTCTATCCACGACGCATTGCGATTTACCTTGCTGAAAAAGGAATCGACGATGTTGAATTGGTATCCATTGATCTAATGTAGCAGGAGAACCGTCAGCCAGCCTTTCTCGCGCTAAACCCACTAGGTAGGATTCCGATTCTAATCACTCCCGAAATAGTTATTCGCCAATCTACGTCGATCCTGGAGTATTTAGAAGAAAAATATCCCAGCCCTAATATGCTCGGTAGCACGCCAGAGACCCGCGACCTGATATACATGGTTAATGAGTGTTATGTTTTCGCCATTAGTTATTTCGATCATGCCAGCCCAGCTCTCGCAACAAGGCTCGAGCAAAAGGCAGACGCAGCCACCGCTTTTTACATCCAGTATCGGCAGGCGCTCTCCGCAATCGAGCAGATGATTGGTGATAACGATTTCCTTTGTGGCGAACATCCCACCATCGCTGATTGCATGATGTTTGCCTCTGCTCAATATGTGCATCGGCTATACGGTGAACCTCTCCCTATAGATTGCCCCAAACTCAATGCGTTTTATGTGCGTTTCGAGCAACGACCTAGTGCTGCAATTCCTGAATATCCCAAACTTCTACAGGAGATTGCACCACCACCATCGCCTCTTACAACTCAGATAGATAGGACATTAACAACTAGAAACCGTGAAGGCTTTTGACATCGTGGAACAAACACTTGAACAAAATAAAGCATTCATCCGCAATCACTTTGAGGAGCTTGTGAACCGCAAGAATTCTGCCATTGCTGACCAAAATTTCGCATCTGACTATATCGATCACGAAGAACCTTTTGTCGGAGTGGTGAGTCCCGAAGTGGTGAAGCAGACAATGGAGAAGGCATACGCAAAGTATCCCGATTTGCACGTTACGGTTGAGGACACGATCGCTGAGGGTGACAAGGTGATGGTGCGGTGTGTGTGGCGCGGAACCGATTCTTCTACGGGAAAGAAGATGGAGTTTAAGGGCTTTGTACTTTGGAGATTAGCAGATGGCAAACTTGCTGAACGTTGGGCAACGATCACACCGCCAATTCGGTAATCATCTGCCTTCGCGTCGATGAGTGGAACCGCATGATTGATCTAAACATCCGTGGCGTTCTCCACACATCATCCTTCAGCAATCTTCCTGATCATAATGACGGATCAGATAGCTCAAACAAAGAGGAACACAGGATGAACACAGATTCGATTCGTTTTCCAGCAGAGTATGATCCGAGCCGCTGCCCGGTTCACGTTGTCCACACAATAGAAATTTCAGCGTCGCCTGCGGAGGTTTGGGATCATCTCATTACCGCTGCGGATTGGCAGACCTGGCAACCCGCCTTGTCAAATGTTCGGATCCAGGACGGTTCTCGCAAGTTGTCTCAGGACGCGACTTTCACTTTCAAGGCTAGCGGCGTGACGAGCGCAGTGGAAGTGAAAGAATTCGTGCCAAATCAGCGGATTGCTTGGAGCGGGAGAGCAGCCGGACTGCAAGCTTACCACATTTGGCTGATCACTCCAACCCCTAATGGCTGTCGCGTTTTGAGTGAAGAAACTCTGCGTGGCATTGTTCCACGTCTACTCAAGTGGTTTGCGCCTAACCTCATTCATAACTCGAATCAGAAATGGCTGGAAGCTTTGGCGGTTCGTTCCTTAGCAACGACTAATTCTGTGCGTTGACCAAATTACAGTAGGAGAAACCAATGGCATCAGGAATGTTGGTCAAAGGGAAATGGATCACTGAGCGTAATGACTCAGATCAAAACGGTAAATTTCAAGAGAAACCGACAACGTTTCGCGATCACATCACTGCCGACGGTTCGAGCGGATTCAAAGCAGAAGCAGGACGCTATCATCTCTATGTTTCCTTGGCTTGTCCGTGGGCGCATCGAACTTTGATTATGCGGGAACTGAAAGGATTGAATGATACGGTTTCAGTGTCGATCGCAGATAGAATTCTGAGCGATCAAGGCTGGAGCTTTTCTCAAGCTTCAGAAGCGATGCCCGACAGTCTCATTCAATATTTGCAAGAAATTTATCTGAAAGCAGATCCGAAATTCACTGGACGAGTGACAGTTCCAGTGCTGTGGGATAGACAGAAGCAAACCATTGTGAACAATGATTCTCTCGAAATTATGCGAATGCTTGATGTAGAATTTGAAGCATTCTCGACCCAAACCAACAATTTCTACCCACGCAACCTGCGCGAAACGATTGATCAAACGATCAATTCAATCTTTTCACCCATCAACCTTGGAGTCTATCGCGCTGGTTTTGCAACTTCACAAGTCGCCTACGAAGAAGCGGTGACTCAACTCTTCGAGCATTTAGACAGATGGGAAATGGTTCTAAGCCAGCAGCGCTATCTATGCGGCAATCAACTCACTGAAGCTGACATTTGCCTGTTTACGACGCTGTACCGCTTTGATTCAGTATATTACGGTCACTTCAAGTGCAATCTGCGGCGGATTGTGGACTATCCAAACCTTTGGAAGTATCTCAAAGATCTCTATCAGCGTCCTGAGTTCAAGGCAACCTGCAATCTAGACTACGTTAAACACGGCTATTACAGAAGTATGCCTGAGACTAATCCTAATCAAATTGTCCCCAAGGGACCGATCATCAATTTCGATGAACCGCACGATCGTGATGTACTGCGTCGTGTTCCATCGCAGATCAGAATTTGATCAGGCAGCGTAAGAATCTGAAAGAAGTTAAGCATTGCATCTCGCTACACTTCAGATCAATACAACAAGAGTAATGCTGAGGGAAACACAATGATACTTCAGGATAAAGTGGCGTTAGTCACTGGAGGAACAGCAGGAATTGGTCGAGCAACGGCGATCGCCTTTGCTGTTGCGGGTGCAAAAGTCGTGTTTTCCGGCAGACGCGACGAAGAAGGAGAAAAAACTGCCAAACTGATTCGTGAAACAGGCGCTGAATGTTTATATGTCCATTCCGACGCTTCAAATGAGGAAGACATCAAAGCGTTAGTGCGAAAGACCGTCGCAACTTATGGACGACTCGATTGTGCCTTCAACAATGCAGGGATTGAGGGATTCACCAAACCCCTGCACGAACAATCCGTTGAAGATTTTGACCAACTCATGGCGATCAACCTCCGGGGATTGTTTTTGTGCATGAAGTACGAAATTCAGCAGATGCTGAGTCAAGGATCTGGAGTGATCGTCAATGCCTCATCAACTGGAGGAGTGATCGGGTTTCCAGGGGGCTCTCTTTACGATGCAAGTAAACACGCCGTCATGGGACTGACGCGATCAGCAGCACTGGACTATGCCAAGCAGGGCATTCGGATTAATGCGGTCAATCCTGGCGTGATTGCAACTGAGATGATTGATCGCGTCATTCACCAATGGGGTACGACGGCTGATGGTTTAGCCTCTATGGTTCCAATGAATCGCATCGGTCAGCCAAAAGAAATTGCTCAAGCCGTTGTTTTCCTTTGCTCTGATGCTGCCAGCTACATCACGGGGCAACCCTTATTGATCGATGGTGGATATACAGCGAGCTGATTTTTGATAGTGAAATCACAGTGAGTTGATCCATAGGTCGCTAAACCTACTCAATCATTTTAGACGTAAGGAGGCTGATATGGAGTACATGCAAGCTGCGGTACTGACTGCTTTTGGTAGTGCTGAGGTGTTTGAATTTCAAACCATCCCGAAGCCAGTTCCAGAAGCAACTCAAGTTCTAGTGAAAGTACATGCGACCTCGATCAATCCCATTGATTATCAAACTCGTCGGGGTGACTACAACGATTTAGTTCGGCTCCCTGCAATTATCGGAGTTGACGTTTCGGGCGTGATTGAAGCAATTGGAGAGGCAGTAACCCATTTCAAGGTAGGAGATGAAGTTTACTACTCACCCCAGGTTTTTGGAGAGTTTGGTAGTTATGCTCAATACCACGTTGCAGAAGAACGCATTGTTGCGGTTAAGCCGATCACTTTGACCCATGTTGAGGCAGCTTGCTTTCCGTCAGCAGGAGGAACCGCTTGGGATTGCCTTGTAACCAGGGGAAATCTACAAGTCGGTGAGACGGTTCTAATTCATGCTGGAGCGGGTGGAGTCGGTTCTATTGCAATTCAACTGGCGAAAGCGATGGGTGCTTATGTATTTACAACATGCAGTGCAGAAAACTTTGACTTTGTTAAGAAGCTGGGTGCAGATTATCCAATCGACTACAAGCATGAAAATTACATTGAAGTGATTGGGCGAGAGACGAATGGTCGCGGTGTTGATTTGATTTTAGACACGGTTGGAGGAGATACGATTGGACGTAGCTCAGAAGTAATTCATCCATTTGGCAAACTTGTCACAATCGTCGATATTGCAACTCCTCAAACACTGCTTGATGCCTGGAGTAAGAATTTGACGATTCACTTCGTTTTCAATCCTCAGTGTAGAAGCCAATTGGATGCACTAAGGAACCTGATTGAACGCGACCAGATTCGACCCGTCATTGATTCAGTTCTGCCTTGGAGCGACATTGTTCAAGCTCATCAACGTTTAGAAAAGGGAGGAATGCGAGGCAAGATTGCCCTGCAATTGATTGATATGGGATCACAATGAATCGATTCGTCAACAAATCAAATCACGATGGTTTCTTGAAATGATGATCAACCCTACAATTTTAAGGTGGTCAATCAAATGATTCAGTACAAAGATTTTGCGCCTCGGATTACTGAGCGAGGTCCCTTCGGCGGAGCTTCCGAGTATGAACTCTTCTCTGAGGTTGTGAGCGCTGTCAATCAGTGGATTGAAAGTACAGCGATACAGGTGATTAATGTGGAAACGGTTGTTTTACCCGGTCGCATCGAAGACACTATCATGGCATAACACCAAAGCAGGTTCGCTAACACCGTAAGAATTTGGAAGAAGTCACGCATTGGAACTCAGTAAACTGTGGACAAAGCCAGCATAGACAATACAACCAACACTACCAATCAGGAGACTACATTAACATGGTTACAGAACAAACTGTAAATCAAGCAGACAATGGACAGGCAACCCCTAACCTGACACCTGCACAGGAAGCCTTGCAAGCAGTTTGGGAAGCGCACGTGCAGTCCGAGTTTGGCACTCACAGCACTGAAGATGCTCTCGCCACGATGGTTGAAGATGCTTACGTGAACGACATTCCGGTCATGACTGGAGGAGTCGGAAAACCAGCAGTGGGTGAGTTTTATTCTAAATATTTCATTCCACAGATCCCACCAGACTTCGAGCTAGTTCCAATTTCGCGCACGATCGGGACGGATCAACTCGTCGATGAAATGGTGGCTAAGTTCACTCATACGATTCAGATGGACTGGATGTTGCCGAGTGTTGCTCCAACCGGAAAACGGGTTGAAGTGCCAGTGGTTGCCATTATTCGATTTCGGGATGGTAAGGTCGCCCATGAACACCTCTATTGGGATCAGGCGAGTATCTTGGTTCAGGTTGGCTTGCTTGATTCTGCAAATCTGCCGATCGTAGGCGTTGAGAGTACGCGGAAGTTGATGAATCGGAACTTACCTTCAAACACACTGATTCACGCTGGCGCTTAGCGCGGAGCGCAACTCCGAAGGAACTGCAATCCGTCATAGGAGATGAAAGAGAGAGCATGTCACCCTATTGGAGGATAATCTAATGCAATCAAAATTAAAGACAGTCGAAGACATATTCGATGCTCACTTGGCATTGATGGCCACAGATACCGAAGCCTGGGCAGAGTTGCTCGATGAGGATGTCATTGTGGACTTTCCATATGCACCCTCTGTGGGCAATCCGGGTCAAAAACGAGGCAGAACTGCCCTGTATAACCACATTAAAACGGCGCTTGTTGACATGGAGAACTTGACGTTCTCGAATGTCCGTAAATATCGGACGGAAGACCCCGATGTTATCTGGGCTGAGCTGCATGCATCAGCTCACGTTCCTTCGACAGGCCGCCAGTATGAGCAAGATTATGTCGGCCAGTTCAAAGTCAAGGATGGCAAAATCGTCTACTACAGTGAATATTGGAATCCTATTGCTCTGACGGATGCCTTCGGCAACACCTGAAATTTTACTGCCGAGTAATTAGGTGGTCTGAACGGGGTACTTTGAAGCGATGTCGAGTCTAGAAATCGCCGACATCGCTTCTTGAACTGGATTTTCCGGTCAAAGCCATTTGACGCAACAGGTTAACGAAAAAAGTAATACTGAGAGTAACCAAATGATACTTCAGGGTAAAGTAGCTTTAGTCACGGGAGGAACAGCGGGAATTGGTCAAGCAACGGCGATCGCCTTCGCTGCTGCGGGTGCAAAAGTTGTGTTCTCCGGCAGACGCGAGGCAGACCGCGAAACCACTTCTGCAATGATTCGTGAGCTAGGAACGGAGTGTTTGTATGTGCGATCGGAGGTATCGAGTGAGACCGAGGTGAAGGCGCTGATCGAGAAAACAGTCGCTACTTACGGTAGGCTAGATTTTGCCTTCAATAACGCTGGATTTGGGACTGTACCAAAGCCACTCCACGAGCAGTCTATTGAAGACTTTGACAGCATGATGGCGACCACCCTGCGGGGTGTGTTCTTGTGCATGAAATATGAAATTCAACAGATGCTCACTCAAGGAGCAGGGGTGATCATCAACAACTCTTCATTGTCGGGATTGATCGCGGCATCTCCTGGAACGGGTCCTTATACTGCAAGCAAACATGGTGTGATGGGTCTGACTCGTTCTGCGGCGCTCGATTATGCCAAGCAGGGGATTCGGATCAATGCGATCAATCCCGGCTATATTCGCGGCACAGAAATCGTGAAACCCCAAAGCCTTCAAGAAATGGGGATAACCTTGGAGCAGTTTGAGTCGATGGTGTCGTCGAGCGTCCCGATGGGGCGAATGGGTCAACCTGAAGAAATTGCGGCAATGGTTGTGTTCTTATGTTCCAATGCTGCCAGCTACATCACTGGACAACCGTTTGCGATCGATGGTGGACTCATCGTGAGTTGATTGTCGATAGTAAGTCACTGTGCCCTGATCCATTTCAAGAGAAAGCAAACGAGCTTGATCTTCATACCGCTTTTAACGGAGAAATTCTATGTCAACTTTTGTCTTAGTTCATGGCGCGTGGCATGATGGTTCTGCTTGGCAGGCAGTCATTGACCAGCTAAAAGCGAAAGGTCATCAGGCTTTTGCTCCCACGATCGCTGGACATGGAAAAGGCGTGAACAAAAACGTCAACCATGCTCAATGTACGCAATCGATCGTCGATTACATCGTTAACAAAGACTTAACCGATATCGTTTTGTTAGGACATAGTTTCGGCGGAACAATTATTGCGAAAGTTGCTGAAGCGGTTAGCGATCGCATTAAACGGCTTATCTTCCTTGATGCCTTTATCCCCAATGATGGGGAGAGCCTCAACGAGAACACCCCACCGCACTCTCAAGCGTTATTCGCGAAGCTGGTGAGAGACTCAGACAATCATACGGTGATGCTACCTTTTGAGATTTGGCGAGAAGCATTTATCAATGATGCTGATCTCGATCTGGCTCGAGCGAGTTACGCCCAATTATCACCTGAACCGTATCAACCGTGGGTTGACAAGCTGGACTTGAAGCAGTTTTACTCGCTGCCCATTCCTAAAAGTTATCTCTACTGCACAGAGGACAACGCTCTTCCTCAAGGCGAGTGGGGCTGGCATCCCAAAATGTCTATCCGCTTAGGGTTATTTCGGTTCGTGCAAATGTCCGGTAGCCATGAGGTGATGTTTTCTAACCCGGTTGGTTTAGCCGAAAAGATGATTGTGGCAGGACGCGACTAGCAACACGATTACTGATTCAGATTCGCATGGAAACGCAGGGGGGATTTTAGATGGCAACAAAGGTAAATCGTCAGTGGCGGCTTGTCTCGCGTCCTGTAGGCTTGATTGCAGAATCAGATTTTGAATGGACGCAGGAATTTGTACCCACGCTAGAAGAAGGGCAAATCCTTGTCCGCAACATTTATCTGTCTCTCGATCCAACTAACCGAGGCTGGTTAACCAGGGAAGGAAATTATCTTCCACCTGTCGCTACGGGTGAAGTGGTGCGGGGTTACGGCATCGGTGTCGTTGAGCAATCTCACAACGCCAACTTTCCAGAGGGAACCTTAGTTCAAGGGTATCTGGGATGGCAGAACTATGCAATCGCAGACGGCACTAACCTACTTGAGTTGCCCAAAGACCCGTCCATCCCGCTAACAGCCTACTTGGGACTGTTTGGATTCATTGGGATGACAGCCTAATTCGGTCTTCTAGAGATCGGAAAGCCCAAAGCAGGTGAAACACTCGTTGTTTCAGGAGCAGCTGGAGCGGTCGGCTCTCTTGTGGGGCAAATCGGAAAAATCAAGGGGTGTCGCGTTGTAGGGATTGCAGGTAGCGAAGAGAAATGCCGCTGGCTGAGAGACGAGCTTGGCTTCGATGCCGCTATCAACTATAAAACGGAGCCTGTTCTCGAAAGCTTGAAGCAATATTGCCCGAACGGGATTGATGTTTACTTCGAGAATGTCGGAGGTGAAATCTTCGATGCTGCTTTGAGCCTGATCAACCTGCGATCGCGGATCGCTCTTTGTGGTCTAATTTCACAGTACAACGCGACCGAGCCAGTTCCGGGTTCATGCAATTTGATCAACCTTATCTACAAGCGGGCTACGCTCGAAGGCTTTCTTGTCCTTGACTATTTCGATCGCGCCCAGGAAGCTCTAGCGGATTTAGGCGAGTGGTACGCTCAAGGCAAGATTAAGTATCGCGTCGATGTCATTGAAGGTCTTGAGAACGCTCCCCGCACGTTTAACAAGCTCTTCGATGGCACAAATCAGGGCAAGCTCATCATCAAAGTTTCAGAGAATTCAGACTAAAGAGGATACGACAATGACAGATCACAAAGCAAAAATCGCTTTAGTGACCGGAGCAAGTCGAGGACTGGGCAAGAATACTGCTCTGGCGCTTGCGAAAAAAGGGGTGGGTGTCATTGTGACCTATCTCAACAGTGAGGCAGAAGCAAAATCTGTCGTCTCTGCAATTGAAACAATGGGCGGTAAAGCAGTGGCATTGCAACTCGATATCGGCAACATTAAAACCTTGGATGGGTTTGTGGTGCAACTTAAGCAAGCTCTGCAAAACACATGGGAAACCGAGCAGTTTGATTTCCTGATCAATAACGCTGGAATTTCTCAAAACTCACTATTTGCAGAAACAACGGAAGAGGAATTTGATCGATTACTCAAAGTTAACTTTAAGGGTGTCTTCTTTCTCACTCAGAAGTTGCTGCCGTTGCTCAAAGAGGGTGGACGAATCGTGAATGTTTCATCGTTTCTTGCCCACGTCATATCCCCAGGACGAGCTACCTATGCCAGCGCAAAGGGCGCGATTGAGGTTCTGACTCGATCCTTAGCAAAGGAATTGGGACATCGACAAATCACAGTGAATGTAATCGTTCCGGGCGCGATCGCCACTGAGGGAAGTGTTGTGCAGAACAACCCAGAAATTAACAAGATGATCGCGTCGCAAACCGCTTTGGGTCGGGTGGGTGAACCCGATGATATTGGAGATGCGGTTGTGTTATTGCTCTCTGAAGGGAACCGATGGATCACTGGACAAAGAATCGAAATTTCCGGTGGTCAATCGCTATAGTTCTAGTTCACGATACCGAGAGACACACAATGATGCTTCAGAAACAAGTGGCGTTAGTCACAGGAACCGCATCATGAATTAGTTGAGTAACAGAGACCCTTGCGATATCTGCGAAGCAGCGCGCGTTTGGTACTGCTGGTGCAAAAGTTGTCTTCTCAAACAGACTCGACGTAGAAGGTGAAAAAACTCAAGAAATCAATGCATCTTTTCAGGTAAACATACATGACCACTCAAACACCGACTCCAACCTTACTCAGCCCTTTTAATTTAGCAGGCTTGCCGCTCAAAAATCGAGTTGTAATGGCTGCTCTAACTCGTGGACGAGCAGGTCAGGAGCGCATCCCGAATGCGTTGATGGCAGAATATTACGCTCAACGGGCTTCTGTTGGTTTAATCGTATCTGAAGCGACCACCATCTCAAAGCAGGCAGAGGGTTGGCTGAATAGTCCCGGCATTTACTCAAGAGAGCAGACGCAAGCCTGGAAGCAAGTCGTTGATGCTGTCCATGTCAAGGGTACGCCGATCTTCTTACAACTATGGCACACGGGGCGAGCCTCCCACAGGGGTTTTCAGGAAAACGGTGAATTGCCTGTTTCTGCATCTGCGGTCAGATTCACTGGAAGTGAGAGCCATACCCCGATCGGCAAACAACCCTACGAAACGCCCCGCGCCCTGGAGACAGAGGAGATTTCTGGTGTGGTAGCAGATTATTGGCAGGCTGCTCAATATGCTGAGGAGGCTGGTTTTGATGGCGTGGAAATTCACGCAGCCAATGGCTATTTAATCAATCAATTTTTGCAATCGAAAACCAATCGGCGTACCGATCGATATGGGGGTAGTTTGGAGAACCGCTATCGCTTTCTCAAAGAAATTGTCGAGGCAGTTCTGAGTGTATTTCCTGCCCATCGAGTGGGGGTAAGACTGTCTCCCAACAGTACTTACAATGACATGGGTTCTCCAGATTTTCGGGAAACCTTTCTCTATGTGGCTCAACAGTTGAATGAATACGGTTTGAGCTATTTGTCTTTGATCGATGGACTGGAATTCAATGGCTTTCATGAACTGGGAGAGCCGATGGTATTAGCCGAATTTCGTAACGTGTTTACGGGCGCAATCATGGCGAATGGTGGCTATACAGAAGAAACTGCAAGTGCTGCGATCGCCTCTGGCAATGCTGACTTGGTTGCCTTTGGGCGCTCCATCATCAGCAATCCAGATTTAGTAGAGCGATTCACGAATGGATGGACACTCAATCCACCTCCCGATCCGAGTATTTGGTTTACCTCTGAACAAGAAGGCTACACCGACTTTCCCACCTATCATGCATCCTGCAGTGGTGCTTAGATCGGTACACCACAATCTTGCGAATTTGGTTGTGGTATACACCTCACACCCTACACCCCACACCCCACACAACTGACAAATCATCGTAAGAATTTGAAAGCAGCCAAGCATTAGTACTGACTACACTTCAGATAAACAAGTGGAAGAACAAGGAAACAACTCATGACATATCAAGATACTGTTCAATACAACCCAAATGAACCAGAGAGGCGACAGATCAATGAGCAGATGATGGATAAACTGACCTCAATTGTGCGGGGTGAAGTAATCCTGCCAGGAGATGCAGCTTATGAGACAGCGCGGAAAATCTGGAGCGGTAACTTCGATTGCTATCCTGCTGCGATTGTGCGTTGTGCAGATGCCGAAGATGTCAGAATTGCGGTCAATTTTGCACGGGAGCAAGGAATGCTCCTCTCTGTGCGGAGCGGAGGACATAGTATCGCTGGATATAGTACCAACGATGGTGGACTGGTGATTGACCTTGCTCATCTGAGGAAGATGACGATCGACCCGGTGAATCACACGGCTCGTCTGGAACCTGGGCTTACCTGGGGCGAGGTTTCCAATGCGCTCCAACCTTTTGGTCTGGCAATGACTGCGGGCAATGTTGCTTCTGTCGGGGTGGGTGGCTTGCTCCTCGGCGGCGGGGTTGGTTGGATGGTTCGTGCTTATGGTTTATCCATTGACCGGGTGCGATCGGTAGAACTGGTGACGGCGGATGGACAACTCCTGCGTGCCAGCGCAGATGAAAATCCCGAACTATTTTGGGGACTGCGCGGCGGCGGCGGCAACTTTGGCATTGCCACCGCATTTGAGGTCGATCTGCACCCAGGCGGAACCGTTCTGGGCGGGATCGTGTTTTACGAGGCAACGGAGGCAGAGCGCATTCTCAAAGAGTACGCTCGTCTATCCGTCGCTGCCCCAGATGAACTTTCGACCCAGGCAATGCTGGCACTGGCTCCCCCTGCTCCCTTCATTCCACCCGACAAGCAGGGCACCCCGATCGTGGGCATTCTGGTTTGCTACACGGGCGATCTCAGTGAAGGTGAGCGGGTTGTGGCTCCGCTGCGTCAGTTGGCGACCCCGATCGCGGATTTGATCGCACCGATGCCCTATCCACAAATTTTCGCGCTGACAGAGGTTGGAGAAGTTCGCGGCTTGCAACATTATGGGCGATCGCAGTTCTTCGAGACATTCTCAGATGAGATGTTGCACAGGTTAGTCGAAGCCTCTCAGTCCGTCATGTCGCCGGAAACAATAGTTTCTCTATGGGTTCTCGGCGGCGCAATGAGTCGAGTCGCACCCGATGCAACCGCCTTTGCACACCGCGATAAACAGGGCATGGTATTGATTACCCATTTCGCGCCGTTATCGGTTGATGCTGCCAGTCTCCATGCCCGCACCCAGCAAGTTTTTCAGGCGCTCATGCCCCATGCCAACGGGGTTTATGTGGGCTTCGTCGTAGACGAGGTAGCGCAGCGGATGCATGATGTTTATCCCCCTGCAATCTACGATCGCCTGGTGGCGCTCAAGAATCAGTACGACCCAACCAATTTGTTTGGACTGAATCAGAACATCAAGCCCACTGCCTCAGCAACACTTGCTGGAACAGTGAAGTGAGTTGATAGCGACAAACAGGAGAAAGAAGATGAAATTGACCATAACACGAGGTGCAATTTCTAGAATCACTGCTATGCTTGCTAAAATCACTCTATCAATCATCGCTACAACAGGATTGGTTGGGGTTTTGCGAATGCATCCAGCGGTTCCTTCGGAGTTGCGCTCTGCGCTAATCGCTACCCCTCCACCTCAAACCTCTCCCATCCTGATTGCTACTGCCTACACGGATCTCACATTGCCAACCTTGAGACGGGGCGATCGCGGCAGAAGCGTGCGAATGTTGCAGCAAATTCTCTCGGACAATGGCTTCTTAGGTGCTGCTGGAGTCAGGTTGGGAAATCCGAGTGGTGCCGTTGTTGATGGTGCCTATGGTGCGATTACACAGGCTGCGGTGAGAGATTTACAACGACGCTACAACATCCCCATTACAGGGCGGGTCAATCCTGTGACGTGGGAAGTGCTGGATACGCGAGAGAATCCCTATCGATCTCCACTTCCCTGGAAACCATAAGGAGAACGGAAACGATGAACACCGATTTGAGTGAACACGGTTTACGTCGCGAGTTCTCTGAAGCGAATCGCAACGATATTCTCACGGGTGGTGTGCAGATGATTCCAATCGAAACTCCAAAAGGGACATTCCGAGTCTGGACAAAACGGATTGGCAATCATCCGACCATCAAAGTACTCTTGCTGCATGGTGGACCGGGGATGACCCATGAGTATCTGGAGGCATTTGATAGCTACTTTCCCCAGGTTGGGTTTGAGTTCTACTACTATGATCAACTCGGCTCTTACTACAGCGATCAACCCAGCGAGCCAGACCTCTGGGAGCTGCCTCGGTTTGTCGAAGAAGTTGAACAGGTGCGCCAATCTCTGGGTTTGGATCAAGATAATTTCTACCTCTACGGTCACTCGTGGGGCGGGATTCTGGTGATCGAATATGCTCTGAAATATCAACAGCACCTGAAAGGACTGATCATCTCCAACATGATGGCGAGCGCCCCCGCTTACAACGAGTACGCCCAGCAGGTGCTCATGCCCGCCATGAACCCAGAGGTCGTGGCTGAAATCCAGCAAATAGAAGCACAGGAAGACTATGAGAATCCGCGCTACATGGAACTCTTGATTCCACACCACTACGTTCATCATGTGCTGCGGATGCCGCCCGATCAATGGGTTGAACCCCTAAACCGCACCCTCAAGCACCTCAATCCAGACATTTATGTGCCGCTCCAGGGACCGAGCGAACTGGGCATCAAGGGCAAGCTCTCAAACTGGGATCGGACTGCTGACTTGGACACGATCGCTGTGCCAACGCTGGTGATCGGTAGCCGATACGACACGATGAACCCTGCACATCTGGAATGGATGGCAAAAACGGTGGGACAGGGACGCTATCTCTTTTGTCCGCAGGGCAGTCACTTAGCAATTTACGACGATCAGCAGGTTTATTTTGAGGGTCTGATCCAATTTATTCAGGATGTCGATGGAGAAAGATCATGAGTATTGCTATGATGATCGACAGTGAATGGAAAACTGATTGGGAGCGGCGCGATCAGCTTGATCAACTGCCAACAACATTTCGCGATCGCATCACTGCTGATGGTTTGAGCGGATTCAAAGCAGAAGCAGGACGCTAAGTAGCTAGACATGAATAAACTTAAAACGCTCAACAGCATAATTGCCCTTGTGCCCCCGCTGCTCAATTGCCTCAATTAACGCCAAAGCAAGATCATATTCATCCTCAAATAAGCGACTGGCGAAGGACTCCCGTTTGAGATGTAACCATTCGTCTTCAATACGATTCATCTGTGGACTGTAGGGAGGCAGGAAAAAGATCAACAATCCTTGTCCTGCCAGTGTTGTTGGGCAAGCTTGCTACGGTGCGATGAAGCACCATCTTGAATTACGACGGTCAGTTGTCCAGTCGTGGCGAAGTGTTGAGCAGCGCGTTCGGCTTGCCAATCCATCAGGGCAACGCAGCGCTCGCTGTTAAAGCCGCCCATCACCAATCCATACTCGAAACTGCGCTGCGGTTCCCACAGTCCCAAAGCGCTAATGCGTCTGCCTCGCCTTTTAGCTTGAGTAATGCGTTTTTGCACACCCCGGCGAACGTAGCTGTAATTGAGCGGACTGCATCGCTCAAATCCACTTTCATCCAGGTATTTGAGCACAATCGCACCTGTCGCTGCCCACAACTGGAGCAACTGCCAATCCGCTTGCTTGGCTCGATGGAACTGAGGCGATGTCGGCTCTGGCGGACAGTACCTCAGGCGCTTACAGACGTAGCCCTTTTTTGTAAGATACGCCCCAGTTGATTCCCACTCAAGACAACTCCTCGTTCACTCGCCAGTCGTTCACACAACTGCACGCTGGTGTAGCTGCGTTGTTCTTGTAGCCAAATTTCGACCGCTTCGATGTCCGCGTTTTGCCATTTGGTTTTGCCACCACGACCGGGAGCCTCCCACAGTCCTCCCAGTCCACCCTCGTGCCAACGCTGTAGCGTTTGACGCACCGTATGCTCGCATTGGTGCAGATGTTGGGCTATTTGTGGCGTTGTCCAACCGCTGGCGTTCAGTCGCAACGTAATCGCTCTGCGCTTGATGCGACGCGCTACCCCATCTGCCAAGCTTAACTCGTACAATGTGCGATCTTCTTCAGCGGTGAGTGCGATGTGATGAGCGGCAGGCATAGATAAATCAAAAATAAGCACCTACATCTTATAACTTTTCTTGTCTACCTACTTATCATCTCTATGCGTCTTTGGCTTGTCCGTGGGGTATCGAACGCTGATCATGCGGGAACTCAAAGGATTGAATGCGGTGATTTCTGTGTCGAACGCAGATGTAATTCTCGGCGACCAAGGTTGGAGCTTTTCTGAAAATTCTACACACCCTCAGTATTTGCGCGAGATCTGTCTCAAAGCTGCTCCAAAATTTACGGGACGAGTGACTGTCCCGGTGCTATGGGATAAACAGCAGCAAACGATCGTGAGCAATGAATTCCGCGAAATTATGCGAATGCTTGATGTCGAGTTTGCAGCATTATCAACGCACAACATTGATCTTTATCCAAGCAATCTACAGCAGAAAATTGATCAAACGATCGAGGCTATCTTTGCTCCAATTAATGTTGGAGTGTATCGTGCTGGTTTTGCAACGTCACAAGCGGACTACAAAGCAGCCGTGACAGAACTATTTGATCATCTTGGTCGATGGGAAACAGTTTTAAGCAAACAGCGCTATCTCTGTGGGAATCAACTAACCGAAGCCGACATTTGTTTGTTTACGACACTGTATCGCTTTGATTCGGTGTATTACAGTCACTTCAAATGCAATTTGCGGCGCATCGTTGACTATCCAAATCTGTGGAATTATTTCAAGGATCTCTATCAGCGCCCTGAGGTCAAAGCAACCTGCGACTTGGATATTATCAAACGTGGTTACTACATGAGTATGACCGACACCAATCCGAATCAAATTGTGCCAAAAGGATCAATAATCGATTTCAATGAACCTCACGGTCGTGCTTTGCTCACTTGAACAATCGAACTGGTTTTTGTTGCAACACTGCCAGGCACTCAGACTTCGCCCCGTCGCCACACTCGCTATGGTGCTACAAAAATGTAGGCACGTTTCTTCATAGGCTATTTTTCGCCTGAATGAGTTGCTTGAGAAAATTAGGCAATCCTCTGAACTCAAAGGTGATCAGGCAAATCTGCAAATCTGCTGGTTCATACCGAGCAATGCGGATTACATAGCTGTAGTACAGCAATTGCCCCAACACCATCAAGCCAATTAATCACTCAAGAAAAACTCGTGAGAAAACTTCCAATGAACAAAATTTTCTCTACATTCCAATGCTCTCCGCGAATTATTTCAGCAACAATCATGCTCAGCATATTTTTGCTGTTCAGTTTTCCATCCCTGGCTCAAGTCAATTCACATAAACGTTCTCCCTGCCTCAGCGGTAAACGGAGGTGTTTATGACAATTTGCCTGAGTTCATGATTGAAATTAAGTGTGTCGCTAAAGTATAGCCACGATCATCTGGAGAATCTGATGCAACCATTAGAGAATATGGAGCAGAGTATGACTGCTCAGGTTTTTACTGCTCATCTAGCACTAATCGCAACGGACATCCAAGCCTGGGCAGACCTGCTTGCCGAAGATGCCGTTGTGGAGTTTCCGTATGCCGCTGCTCTCGATTCACCCGAACGTCTAGAAGGCAAACTCGCCATCTACAACTACATGAAAAATGCGATCGCACAGATGCAGAATTTGACCTTTACAAACATTCGTCAATATCAAGCGTCAAATCCTGATGTTCTCTTTGCTGAAGTACATGGAGAAGCCACGATGACTGCAACAGGTCGTCACTATCACAAGACTATGTGATGCGCCTGGAAACCAAGGCTGGAAAGATCTTTCACTACCGCGAATACTGGAATCCTAGCGCCGTTCTCGATACATGGAGCAACACTCGTCAAACTGTCAGTGCAGAGTAATGCAAAGGAGTGGAAGAAACGAAAGTTGTCGTTGCAGCCGCCTCTGGTAACGTTGGACGACGCATTGCAGAGAAAATTATACAGGCTGGAGCCGAAGCGGTTCTTCTGGCGCGACATCCAGAGAAATTGGCTGATCTAGCGGCTCAAGGTGCTACAGTTGAGCCAGTCAGCAGTGACGATACTCAAGGATTGATCCAGGTAACACAACAAGCAGATGCTTTGTTTTGGCTGACTCCCCCGAAGCTAGATGCTCCAAGTTTAAGTGACTGGTACACTCAAACCGCAACGGCTGGAGCGAAAGCAGTACGTGAAAACGACATTAAGCGAGTTGTTAACATTTCCAGCATCGGTGCGGGTACAAAACCAAACCTGGGCACCATCTCATTTACTTGAGACGTAGAATCAATTTTCAACCAAACCGCTGCTAATGTTGTACATTTGCGTCCTGGTTACTTTATGGAAAACTTTCTGGAGCAGATCGAGGCAATTCGAGACGATCGCTCCATATATTTTCCCTATGCTAGCGATCATGATATTCCCTGGATTAGTACAGAGACATTGGTGATGTTGCCGCACACTATCTTCTCGATGATCGGTGGGTAGGACAGTAGACTCGTAATTTGATGGGACCGGAAAATCTAACGCTACCAGAAATAGCAACCATCTTTTCACGAGTGCTGAATTGTTCAATCAAATATGTGCAAGTAAGCATTGAATCAATTCAGCAGCGCCTTGAATTGATAGAAACAACCCCTGGTGTTCAAGAAGAGATGGGAGATCTGTTGCGTGCCCTTGGTGATCCCAACGGAGTTTATGCAACAGTCTGAACCTCGGAGGCATTGACCAAAAACGTTTTAGCAATTTGAGAGAGAAAAATTACTTCCAAATAATTTACTAAAGCCCTAGTGAAAAAGTGACTGGAATACTTAAATAACCTGTTCCCATCGCTGGATTGATGTCAAACTTTTCACCTATTCCTTGAATTACTCCACCTTTGGGTTAAGGAAACGACTGAGGGAGTAGAAACATAACCCGTATCTGATTGAGCAGCTTTACCGTTGCTCTGTCCATTCGATCAAGGTCCAGATAAACTTAGTTTTGGGGCTGGGGGAGCATAGGCACGCTCACTGGTGTAGGTGTTGGTAATCTCATCTTGTCGAATCAGCAAGATTACCTGGTAAGAAAATTGTTGCGGTAGAGAAACCTTTTACTACTGGAAGTTACTGTTAAATCTATGATGATAGAGACTAATCAACGGTACCTGCAAGGATACTTTTTGCATGAATTGATAGCCTACTTCACATAAATTAATAGCTCGCTTATTGGTACCAGTTGCGTTGGCATGATGAATGTAGTCTGCCGATCCCATCTTTAAGCCCACAAAAGTCTAGATGTCAGTGTTATTGACGTAACTCCAATAGTCGTGACAATCAAAGGCTTATTCCACTGTTTGAAATTCTGACAACTAGAATTGATCGCTCCCTATTTCCTGCTTTTGTTAGAGGGCGATCGCCCCTGATGGTGTGTTATTAACGTTTACACACCATGCAAATCAACTCCCCATCTACCAAGATTGATAGTGCAATTTGTGATCTGATTGCCAAACTCAGTAACTTCTCCGATGAACACTTCGACACAGGCTGGATGCATCTGACCGAAGATGAACTGGAGATACTAACGGTCCATTTGATTCAGCACCTTACCCAGAATCTTGACGGCAGACTACTTGCCGGACTGCTTCTCATGATTCGTGAGCAAGTAGAATCACCTTGCCATCACGACTAAACCAACCCCAACAATCCCCTTAGCAGGGGTGAGAGCTGTAGTGGCTACGATTGGGAAACAACGATGGCAAAATCACCTTTACATCTCAAATATCGACCTCAAACACTTGCTGAGTTGGTTGGACAACCCTACATTCAAACAGCACTCATTAACACGGTCAACCGCCTGCAAATTGCTCCAGCCTACTTGTTTACAGGACCTAGAGGCACAGGCAAAACCTCTACAGCTCGCATATTTTCAAAATCGCTGAATTGCCTAGAGGCTGATAGCCCTACAGCTCAGCCTTGTGGTGTTTGCTTATCCTGTCGGTCCGTCGAAACGAGTACCAGCTTGAATGTGAGCGAAATTGACGCGGCTAGCAATAACGGTGTGGACGATGCTCGAGCATTGATCGAGCATAGCAGCCTTGCACCTATCGGTGGACGCTATCGCATTTTCATCCTGGATGAATGTTTAGCAGGCGATTCGTTAGTGCTAACCGATTCAGGATTAATGAGAATTGACAATCCAGCCATTATTGGTAAAAACGTACTGTCTTACAACGAGTCGAATGGGACATGGGAGTTCAAACCCATTACTCGCCAATGGATTAGAGGTAAACGCCACACGCTTGTGATCAAAACCACTACCGCTGAAATTCGTTGCACACCTGAGCACCTAATTCGGACAAATCATGGATGGAAAAAAGCGGAGACAATCCAACCAGGGGACAGAATTCTAATCGCTCCCACTACATTCCTCCCGAAGAGCGGTTCCAAATCCTTGAACCACTGCGACCCTTCTGTGCCTGTGGCTGTGGAGAACGATTGGACATTCCAGTTCTCTACAGACGCTGCACAGTCGATTACGTTATCAACACCTACTGGAAGCAATACTCGATTAAACAAAATCACCGAATTAAGCAATCAGTTGCAGACAAAATCTTTGTGCTCGAACCTTTACGACCTCTCTGTGCCTGTGGATGCGGCAGAAAGCTTGAGATTCCAGCCTATCTCCTCAATCACGGAGCTTCTGTCCCCAGAAGTCTCGATTATTGGTCAGAACACCCCAACTACCATAGGCATGGCGGCAAACAAGCAGCAATCCGAAATCGCCATGATGCCCTCGAACCCATCTCATCCGAAACTCTGGGACGAATTTACGGAACTTTGCTCGGTGATGGATCGATCTGCTACCCACATGCCAATTCCCTTTCTCCCAGAGTGTCCTGGACACACGGTATTGACCAGGAGGATTGGTTACGACATAAATGCCAGCTCATCCCAGAGCTTGTTCCCAAGATTGAGATTGCACCAAACAAAGGCTATGGGGAGACCTCGATTCGCGCTAGAACCCTCTACCACCCCAATCTCCGAGAAGTCTATACCGTGGTGCGACCAGATAGCGATCGCAAGCGAGTCAATTCAGACTGGCTCAACCGCATCAGTGAAGAGGGGTTGGCATGATGGTACATGGATGATGGATCGCTCCGTCACACTTCCTCTGGTGCATTCTCTATTACCTTGCACACAGAAGGATATTCAGAATCAGAGAATCAGCTTTTGCAGCAATGGCTTGAATCCTTTGGATATTCAGCTTCTATTTGGCGTATCCAGAAACAAGGCAAAATCTACCACGCTCTTGGACTTACAACCACCAGTAGTCGAAAATGGATCGAATTCCTCCGTCAATATGCCATTGCTACAATGGCATACAAATTCAACCTACGTTGAATCTGTTGTTTGGTCTGAAGTAGCAGAACCAGTCTATGACCTGGAAGTCGCAGACAACCATAACTTCGTTGCAAATGGCTTACTGGTGCATAACTGCCATCAACTCACCACCCAGTCTCAAAACGCTCTACTGAAGTGCATTGAGGAGCCACCACCCCATGTAGTCTTCATTCTTTGTACGACGGCATCGTACTGCTCCAAGGCTCGCTTTGAGGCATGCAACTGGGTCACAGCGGCTAGATGCTGCACAATACTGGGAGGAATTTCCCGTGTGGACACGGCATAGCCCAACCGTTGGAAGGTCTTCAATAAGATCACAAAGCCCAGCCGTGTTGCATGGCTAGCCGTAGTGACTTGTTTCGCAAAATCCAGTTCTCCTGGGGTTGGTGTGTAAATGGCGGCTAATTCTTTCGGGCTCAAGGTACTTTTGAACCGGGGGTAGGCGGTCTCTTGGATACTGGGCATGTCCTCTCCTCACATCCTTGCAAACAAGCAAGTTGGAGGGTAGCAGACAACCATTGATAAGTTCTACTGAAGACGGCAAAACTATACTACAAGTGCGTTGGACTAGTTCTGGACTGGGCGACCCTCAAAAAACCATACTACAAGCGTAATCTCACGGGTTTGAATGTCTCAGAAGTCCGATCTTGCCGTGGCCCTTCTGCCGACTACGCAACGGTACAAGCTTCACAAGATGATTAGCGGAAGTTATCAATCACGCTCTGCCCCAATGCGAGCACCGCTGCCCTAGTTGATCCACACAGCGACAAAACGGTTCACGTCGATCTCATACTTGATCGCTGAGAGCTTTATGCCGCAGGCGTTTAACGCCTGTCGTGATACCAAATTACACGAATGGGTCTCCGACCCGTACATACCACGGCTTGCACCAGACCCAAGACTTCCAACGCTCCGACCAGTCGTTGCCAAGCGAAGCGATCGCGCGTGGGATGGTAAATACTGCCCTTGTCGACATCGAGGACACAGTAACGGGTGGTGGGACCAAACCGGACACCGTAGAGCTTCGTGCCCTGTTGGAGCAGGCGATCGCTCAAGGGATGACGGCTCTCGGTTTGCCAGTCGGGTCGTTCGTCGGGATGAGGATGCTCGGCCCAGAGGTAGTCATAGCGGTGGGGCCAGAGCGCGAGGAAGGGATCATCGCCTTCCTGCACGGATGGAAAGGCACGGGTGGGGGCTACCTGCATGGGCTGCCCTCCCAACATTCATATTTTTTCGGATGCACAATTTCACTCCCTATGCCTGTTAATTACGGCGGATAGGAAGCTATGCCTGATCTGCTTGAGGTAATTTGCTCACGATGCTACAAGGCGTTCACTCGAAAACGCTCAAAAATCACTCAACCAGAAATGCTGCTGTATAAGCCTTTCAGTGACTTGTGAATGATAAGTGAATGAAAAAAGCCAAAAACGAGTCAAAAATGTTGCACCATTGACAAATTCCCACTAAAATTGTCATAGCAAAGCCGGACGACTTAACTTTTGCTTTTCCAGGGCGGTTAGTTAGACTCTCCAAATCCTATCCAAAACTGAATTAAAGTCTTCTGCCCCTTCTGTTTCCTCAGTGGGGGTTCTGACTTTTAAAGGGCTTGTTAGGTCATCCAGTTACCTCCTGTATCGTCCAAATGTGGAAACCTGTGAGTTCGTCTGCTGCTTGCACTACTGTCAGTGGCATTTACCGTAGAAAGTAGCTTAAGCGATCTAAGCGCAGATCTCGAAAAATGCCGCAGTTTTTGAGCCTGGATCTTTATCATGAGTCCAAACCTTCAGCGCCTCTCATGTCACGGGTCCAGTTGCGGCTGCCAAAATCTGCTCCAGGCTCAATTGCAACTCAGGAAAAACCAGCGACTCGATCACCTGCTGTCCCCGGAATTGCTTCACCTGATACTCCCCAGACGGGTTGAGTTGATAGACCGAAAACGTGGGCTGTTTGGGAGAGCCAATATACCGCTTACCGCCTAAGCCCAAGTAATCGCAAACCCAGTATTCAGCAATGCCTAACGCCTCATAGTCTTCTAGCTTCATGGCGTAGTCATCACTCCAGTTGGTGCTAACGACTTCAACCACGACCTTGGCCGATTCACCCCGTGTGATCGTGGATTCCTTTGCCCAGCGGGTATCGACTGCGATCGTGTGGCTGTCCAGCACAATCAAATCAGGCTCGTAACCCGACTCACTGTATTTGACGATGCACTCCTTGGGAATGAAGTAAGGCAGTCGGAGCCGACGGATTTCAAAATTGACTTCAGCTATCAGGAAACCGGCGACTTGTGAGTGTTTGCCAATGGGTTTCGGCATCTCAATGATTTCCCCATCATGCAACTCGTAGTGGTGTTCTGAGTTTTCTGGATACCAGTCCATGAACTCATTAAATGTGACTTGCTTCGGTATGGCTTGAATCATAGTGATCGCCCTTACTTGGCTTGTTCAACCTCTTTTGCTTCCAGCTTCTCAATCACCAAGGCCCGGATTTTCCCAGCCATCGATAATTCACGCCACGCTGGATCCTCCCGATACAGCTCAATTCTGTCCTTGATGTCGGTTATATCGACCGATATGCGGTCTTTGGCAGCCACAAGTTCATCCATTCACTTCTCCTCAATGTTAGTCCCATCGTTGCTTTTTTCTACTTATGAAGCACTATGAAGCTTTATGCTTCACTTTATGTTAGCATTCCAAGCATGAATTGAATCTCCTTGCAGCTTCATTGCCTTGGCATCAGTCTGCAATGAAGCTGCAATACGAATAGCAGACCTATGGCACCGCAAGTCATTCAAGCGAACGGACATACCTTGCAAGAACTGGCTTGGCGACTCTCAACAGTGAGGCGGAAAAGAGTACCAATTCGCACACTGCGCTGGTGGATCGAACAACTCCACATGGAGCCAAACGAATACGGACTTTATGACGACAGTGATTTAGCTGTGCTCATCAGTCTTGTCTTGTTTCTCAAATGCTGTCGGTCGATCGCCAAATTCAAAACCCTACTGATTCAGGAGCTAGAAACCCATGCCCCTTAACACCGATGCCCTCAAAGACTCCGTCAACGGACATAAACCTAAAGCCAAGCGCCCCAGCCCCAACGTCGAGCAGCAACAGCAACGACTGTCTGAACTGGATCAGCAGAGCGCTCATGCCATCAACGCTTTAGCCCAGACGGGCGTGAACACCATTAATGCTCAAGTGGTTGCTTTCGATGCCAAACTGACCCAGTTTGAGCGCAGCACTGCCAAAGTGATGGCCGAGCGTCTACGCCAATCCCAACTCCGCATTCAGCAATACCTGGTAGCAGAGCTAAGCGGCCACCCCGACCAACGCGCTGACTTTGCGGTGCTGCTGGACGATGCGCTTGATGTCCCTGACTTGACCAGCAGCTTTCTGGCGATCGCTCCTTACACAGCAGCCGGTGCGTTGCCGCTGTAAGCCTCACGCTGCATCTGTCAGCCACTGTGCCCAGTCAGTCTCGACCCCCTTCACGGTGCTAAAGCCATGCCACAGCCCCCCAACCCGACCGAGGGACAATTTTTTACCCTGCAGCCAGTGCCACCACCCGAACCCAAAGCCACGACTCACTGGGGCTTGCCTCTGGCGCTGGGACTGCTGGTCATTCCACTGCTCATGTTCGGCTTCGGTTTCTCGCAACAGCAGACACCAGCCACAACCGCCGCCGCCAGTTCCACCGCTACACCGTCCGTCTCGCCGTTACCGACCCCATCACTAGCATCGCAAGATGTTACGACACAAAAGCCAGAAGCGTCTGCAGCACCGCCCACAGCGGCTGTAACCAATGCCCCGCTAGCAACCCCGCATGACCTCGCTACCTTCCCGATCGCCCATATCTATAGCCCTGGCATGGCCGCTAACTTCCGCGCCGCGCCCAGTTTACAGAGTCCCGTCTTGGGCGTGCTGATGCACGGTGATTTAGTGGAGCTATCGCCCGAACGCCACGTCCAGCAGGACGGCGTGGTGTGGGTACCCGTGCGGTGGCGGGGTCAGACCGGCTGGCTGGCGAGCAACTTCCTTGGAGACTCCACCCATGCCCGACCCTAAAGCCTTACCACCCGCTGCACCGGCCAAGCTGTCCGTCTGGGCAGACCAGTCTGGCACGCCTTATTTGGTGCAACAGCAGCCTGACGGCAGTACCACCTTTACTCCACTCGAAACAGCACTAGCGAAAGCACAACCACCCACAACCACTGAGCGCGTCACGACTTACCGTGAACCGCTGCATACACTGCTGCTTGCCCTAATCGCCGTGCTGGGACTGGTCTTGGGCGGCTACTGTCTCGGCTTTCTCGCCGGTGCGGCCGGTCAGCGCGTCGTCCTCGTCCCCCGTTCGCCCCTCTGCGACACCCATCGCAGCAGTTTTCTGTTCTGGTCTTCTGAAACCAAGGAGTGCAACTAATGTCAGCGCCCAAAGCTAAAGGCTACAGCAGCAGCCCCAAAGGCATCCAGTCCCATATCCTGCCGCATGCAGGTGCACTGACCGAACGCGCCACCCGCTACTTCGGCATCGACCTGGCGCGCTTGCCGCAGATGAGCGACAACGAACTCGCCTTGTTTGCCGATCGCGCCACTGCCATGACCCGACTCAGGGAGATTCTGCCGATTTTAGAGAAGCACTTTACGACCCTAATCGACGGTCAAGTCGAGTACGAGCAGTTTGTCCAGCGTGTACTCAAGCAAGTCGAGAAAGGCTCCAAACAAATCGATAAAAGCCTCTTAGATGCGTGGCTGCTCTCCAAAGGCTACGACAAGCATTTGCAACTACTGAACCAGAAAGCTGGGCACGGGATGCAGAAGCTGGAGGCGGAATACCGCTCGGAGTATGACTTGAACCGTCTGGACTTCCAGAGTGCGATCAAACTGATTCACCTGCGGCATCAGAACCGCGCCAAAGCGATCAGCGAGAAGGTGCCCCAGGCACAGCGGCAGCTACACGTGCAGGAAGTGTTGCGGCGGCAGGCTGAAACTCGTAAAGAACTGCTGACCTACGGCACCGCTGGCAAGCCTGGGAAAGGCTTTTGGCACGGTGTCAAAGACTTCTTTCGCGTGTGAGGTGAGCCATGTTTGACCAGTATGATTCACCCTTACTGCTGCCTCCTGCTGGCGGCAATTATGAACCTGAGGACGCACCTGAACCGGATCGCATCGATTACGCCCTGGAAGGCATCAGTCGCTTCACGGGACTGTTTGCGCTGGGCATTACCATCACCTTGATCGCCCGGTGGCTAACGGCGCTCTTGCCCTTCTACTGGATTGGGGCGATCGCCGCGTTGCTGGCACTGGTCCTTCCGGCTTATCTGTCTCGTAGTGCTCGCTTACTCGCCATCGCGATCGCTCTCGTTGTTGCCATCTTCACAGGCTGGTTTGACCAACTTGCCCACACCAGTCAACAGGTGCAACAGCAGGTGCAGCAACAAGTGCAGGAGGTTTGGCGGTGAAAGACCCGTATCTACCACAGATTGTCGGACTCTTAGCCGCTGGCATGACCAGTACGGCGCTCGCGGTCAGTGGCTACCTGCACCAACCAGAGACGTTCCGCTTTCTGGGTTATTAGATGTCAAGCATATCGTCGAGTCGCGACAGCGACACAGACGAATTAGTAACGAGCCAAAGACCTTGCTAGCGGATGAGCACAGACGTTATTGCACACTAAAAATGGACAAGTCAAA
>JAESFW010000188.1_pt1 | contig 88425 bp, 80 predicted proteins | sample 9269481 | NCBI WGS metagenome assembly JAESFW01 (sample SAMN14515350, study PRJNA621654) | algae metagenome | isolation source: Lyngbya sp. HA4199-MV5 and co-occurring heterotrophs from soil with... | place: USA: Ahupuaa O Kahana State Park, Hawaii | collected 2009-07-21 | reverse complement strand
GGTGATCACGAAGTCGGCGATCACGCCGTCCTTCATGGGACGGATGGCTTCGATGTTGCCGGGCACCTTGCCCAGCATGGCCTTGGCTTCGTGGCCTACGGCCTGGATGACTTTCTTGCCATGGGGGCCGCCTTCGTGGCGGATGGCAACGACGGAGGGCTCATCGAGCACAATGCCTTTGTCGCGGGCGAATATCAGGGTGTTGGCTGTGCCAAGGTCGATGGCAAGGTCGGTGGAGAAGTACCGACGGAAAGCTCCGAACATTCAAGAATCCTCTCAGGCATGGCGTGCGCATCGGCCTGCCATCGCCGGGTTTACGGGGTCAAATTTCGCTTTTTTCGCACAATGACCGGCATGAGGGAGGGTATTGCGGCAAAGCCGGGATAATACCCTATCCCCTGTGAATAACTCCCCTGGCTCCACCCCCCCATTCAGCTTTACATCTGGTTTCCCCCGAATTTTTTCCCTATGGCACTGACATCCCTGGACATCGGTCGAATCGCCAATCTGGCGCGACTGGAATTGAGCGCAAACGAAAGTGAGCGCATGCTCACTCAACTCAATGGATTTTTCGACATCGTCGAGAAGATGCGCGCTGTGGATACCGGGGACCTCACGCCCCTGGCCCACCCCGTGGCAGCCATCCAGGAGGTCGCCTTGCGCCTGCGCGACGACGTCGCCAGCGAGCCGAACCAGCGCGAGGCCAACCAGCGCAGCGCCCCTGCGGTAGAGCAAGGTTTGTTCCTTGTGCCCAAAGTGATCGAGTGAGACCGGCATGAGCGACAACAAGAACACTGCATTGCACGACCTGACCGTCACCGCCCTGGCCGCACAACTGCGCGAGCGTCAGGTTTCCGCCGTGGAAGCGGCCCAGCACTTCCTGGCCCGCGCCAGGGACCACCAGTCGCTGGGTGCCTACGTGGCCGTCAACGAAGAAGCCACCCTGGCCCAGGCGCGTGCGGCCGATGCCCGCATCGCCGCGGGCACCGCCGGCGTGCTCGAAGGCCTGCCGCTCGCGCACAAGGACATCTTTGTCACGCGCGACTTCCCCAGCACCGCCGGCTCGAAGATGCTCGCGGGCTACCAGTCGCCGTTCGACGCCACCGTGGTGCGCAAGCTGGCCGAGGCCGGCGCCGTGACCCTGGGCAAGCTCAACTGCGACGAGTTCGCGATGGGCTCGGCCAACGAGAATTCGGCCGTGGCCCCTGTGGGCACCGACGCGCCCGCCCCGGTGCGCAACCCCTGGGACACCAGCCGCATCCCCGGCGGCTCCTCGGGTGGCAGCGCCGTGGCCGTGGCCGCGCGCCTGGCCCCGGCCGTGACCGGCACCGACACCGGCGGCTCGATCCGCCAGCCAGCCTCGTTCTGCGGCATCACGGGCATCAAGCCCACCTACGGCCGGGCCTCGCGCTACGGCATGATCGCCTTTGCCTCCAGCCTGGACCAGGCCGGCCCCATGGCCCGCACGGCCGAAGACTGCGCGCTGCTGCTGTCCACCATGTGCGGCCCCGACCTGGACCGCGACTCCACCTCGCTGGATGTGCCGGCCGAGGACTACTGCCGCTCGCTCAACGACTCCATCGAGGGCCTGCGCATCGGCATCCCGGCCGAGTTCTTCGGTGATGGCCTGGCACCCGACGTGCGCGCCGCCGTGGACGGCGCACTCAAGGAATACGAGAAGCTGGGCGCCAAGCTCGTGCCCATCAGCCTGCCGCGCACCGAGCTGTCGATCCCGGTGTACTACATCATCGCGCCGGCCGAGGCCTCGTCCAACCTGAGCCGCTTCGACGGCGTGAAGTTCGGCCACCGCGCCAAGGACTACACCGACCTGGTGGACATGTACAAGAAGACCCGCGCCGAAGGCTTTGGCGACGAGGTCAAGCGCCGCATCATGATCGGCACCTACGTGCTCTCGCACGGCTACTACGACGCCTACTACCTCAAGGCCCAGAAGATCCGCCGCATGATCGCCGACGACTTCCAGCAGGCCTTTGCACAGTGCGACGTGATCGCCGGCCCTGTGGCCCCCACCGTGGCCTGGAAGCTGGGCGAGCACGGTGCCGACCCGCTGGCCGACTACCTGGCCGACATCTTCACCCTGCCCGGCTCGCTGGCCGGCCTGCCCGGCATGAGCGTGCCCGCGGGCTTTGGCGAAGGCGGCATGCCCGTGGGCCTGCAGCTGATCGGCAACTACTTCCAGGAAGCGCGCCTGCTCAACGCGGCCCACCGGCTGCAGCAGGCCACCGACTTTCACCTCCGCCAACCCGGAGGTCTGTGACATGACGACAACGACGACCAGCAAACTGATCCGCGGCTACGAGGTGGTGATCGGCTTCGAGACCCACGCCCAGCTCGCCACCGAGAGCAAGATCTTCAGCCGCGCCGCCACGGCCTTCGGCGCCGAGCCCAACACCCAGGCCTGCGCCGTGGACCTGGCCCTGCCCGGCACCCTGCCGGTGATGAACCGCGCCGCCGTGGAATGCGCCATCAAGCTCGGCCTGGCCCTGGGCTCGCACATTGCCCCCGAGAGCATCTTCGCACGCAAGAACTACTTCTACCCCGACCTGCCCAAGGGCTACCAGATCAGCCAGTTCGAGATCCCTGTGGTGCAGGGTGGTGAGGTGCAGTTCTTCCTGGGTGACGAGAAGAAGACCGTGCGCCTGGTGCGCGCGCACCTCGAAGAGGACGCGGGCAAGTCGCTGCACGAGGACTTCATCGGCCAGAGCGGCATCGACCTGAACCGCGCCGGCACGCCGCTGCTGGAGATCGTGACCGAGCCCGACATCCGTTCCACCGAAGAGGCCGTGGCCTACGCCCGCGAACTGCACAAGATCGTGACCTGGATCGGCATCTGCGACGGCAACATGCAGGAGGGCTCGTTCCGCTGCGACGCCAACGTCTCGGTGCGCAAGCCCGGCGCCCCGCTGGGCACACGCCGCGAGATCAAGAACCTGAACAGCTTCAAGTTCATGCAGCAGGCCATCGACTACGAGATCCAGTGGCAGATCGACGAGATCGAGGATGGCCGTGCGATCCAGCAGGCCACGGTGCTGTTCAACGACGCCACGGGCGAGACCCGCGCCATGCGCACCAAGGAAGACGCGGCCGACTACCGCTACTTCCCCGACCCGGACCTGCCGCCGCTGCAGATCCCGAGCGCCTGGGTGGACGCGCAGCGCGCCCAGATGACCGAGCTGCCACGCACCATGGCCGCACGCTTCGTGGCCGACTATGGCCTGCCCGAGTACGACGCCACCACGCTCACGCAGAGCAAGGCCATGGCCGCCTACTTCGAGGCCGCCGCCCAAGCCAGCAAGCAGCCCAAGCTGGCCAGCAACTGGATCATGGGCGAGGTCTCGCGCCGCCTCAACGCGGGCGACCTGGCCATTGAGGCATCGCCCGTGACGGCCGCTCAGCTGGGCGCGCTGATCGGCCGCATTGCCGACGGCACGGTGTCCAACAACGCCGCCAAGCAGGTGTTCGAGGCGCTGTGGACCGGGGAATCGGCCGATGTGGACGCCGTCATCGAGGCCAAGGGCCTCAAGCAGATGAACGACACGGGCGCGCTGGAGGGCATCATCGACGAGGTGATTGCCGCCAACCCCGACAATGTGGCCCAGTTCCGCGCGGGCAAGGACAAGGCCTTCAACGCGCTGGTCGGCCAGATCATGAAGGCAAGCAAGGGCAAGGCCAATCCGCAACAGGTCAATGACCTGCTGCGCGCCAAGCTGGCGGGCTGACCCCGGTGCAATGGAACGGCTGGCCTTTGGGCCGGCCGGCTTCCTGTAACAAGGTGGAACGAGGCGACTGCAGCGCCCCGGGTCCGATCAGCGTGCGCCCGAGGCAGCCGGTGCGACCGCGCTCGACGCCGCGCCCCCCCCAGGCACCACCACGCCACGCTGCTCATCCCAGAGCCGGCGCAGCTGGGCCAGCTCGGTGTCGAAACGCTGGTGCACACGGCGCTTCTCGTCGCCCTGGCCAGCAATGAAGCGCTGTTGCTCGGCAATGCTGTCTTCGTTTTCGGCGATCTTGCGGCGCAGCGTCATCGGGGCCTTGTTGGGGTCCTTCTTGTAGAACTCCATCTCCGTATCCATGGCCTTGCGCTGCTCGCGCAATTCGACGATGCGCTTTTCCGCCGTGGCAGCGACGTCCTCCACCATCTGGATGGCCGCCCTGCGCTCCACGTCGTGGGCCGCCTTGTCGGGGTAACGCGCCGTCAACGCGCGTTCGCGGCGGCGTTCCTCCTGGGCACGGGAGCGCTCCTCGGCTTCCTTGCGCTGGCGCGCTTCGAGCACAGCGCGCTCCTGCTCCGAGAGCACCGGCCCCACCTGGCGCCGCACCATGCCCGAAGGGGCCAATTCACGCTGTTCGCGGTCTGCGCATTCGGGAATCGGCCGGTCCGCCGTGAGCTTGCGCCCATTGCGGTCGGTGCAGGTGTAGATGCTGCCCACCGGGCCAGAAGGCTGCTGCGCCCACGCGGATGCCGTGGCCAGGCCTGCCAGTGCCAACTCGCCAATGAGCCACGCCGTCTTGTGCAACTAGTTACCCTTCATTGACTCCGTACCGCTCGCGGTAGGCGGAAACCCGTTCGTGGTGGGCGCGCATCTCCGCCCCCCCTGTTTGCGATAGGTACAGCAATAAGTCTGCCAGCTTGGCGATAGTACAAACCTTCATGCCCAGCTGCTGGCGCACATACTGCACCGCACTGTGCTCCACGTCCAGTCCATTTTCAGTCGCTTTCTCCTGGCGGTCCAGCGCAATGGCCATGGCATGGGGAATGGCGCCCGCCGCCTGGATGAGGGCGATCGACTCGCGCGCGGCCGTGCCTGCCGACATCACGTCGTCCACGATCAGCACCCGGCCCTCGAGCGGCGCGCCCACCAGGGTGCCGCCTTCGCCGTGGTCCTTGGCTTCCTTGCGGTTGTAGGCAAAGGGCACGTTGCGGCCATGGCGCGCCAGCTCCACCGCCACCGTGGCGGCCAGTGGAATGCCCTTGTAGGCGGGCCCGAACACCATGTCGAATTCGATGCCGCTGGCGATCAGGGCTTTTGCATAGAATTCGGCCAGGCGCCCCATCTTGCTGCCATCGTCGAACAGGCCGGCATTGAAGAAGTACGGGCTCATGCGGCCCGCCTTGGTCTTGAACTCCCCGAAGCGCAGCACGCCCGACTCCACGGCAAACCGTACAAAATCCTGCGCCAGCGGGTCCTGACCCGGGCCTTGCGCAACAACATCTACCATGGGAAATTCCTTGTTCAATTTGACCAGCCTCAACCTCAATGGCATCCGTTCGGCCACCACCAAGGGCGTGGAAAGCTGGATGGCTGCCACACGGCCGGATTGTATTTGCGTACAGGAAGTCAAGGCCCAGGCCGCCGACATCGCCACACGCTTCGAGCGGCTGGCCGAGATGGACGGGCATTTCCACTTCGCCCAGAAAAAGGGCTATTCGGGCGTGGGCATCTACACGCGCCACCTGCCCAGCGATGTCATCGTGGGCTACGGCTCGGCCGAATTCGATGCCGAAGGCCGCTACCTCGAACTGCGCTTTGACACCCCCAAGCGCAAGCTCTCCATCATCAGCGCCTACTTCCCGAGCGGCTCCTCGGGCGAGGAACGCCAGCTCGCCAAGTACCGCTTCCTGGCTGAGTTCCACCCCCACCTGATGCAGCTCAAGAGTGAGCGCGAGTTCATTTTGTGTGGCGACATCAACATCGCGCACCAGCAGATCGACCTCAAGAACTGGCGCAGCAACCAGAAGAACAGCGGTTTCCTGCCCGAAGAACGGGCCTGGATGACAAAGTTGTTGCACACAACTGATGAAGGCGGCGGACTGATAGACGTTTACCGTCAGTTACAACCGACCACCACCGATACCGCCTACACGTGGTGGAGCAACCGCGGCCAGGCCTATGCCAACAATGTGGGCTGGCGCCTGGACTACCACCTGGCCACGCCGGCCCTGGCGGCCCTCGCGCGCACCGAGACCATCTACAAGGACGTGAAGTTCTCGGACCACGCGCCGATCACCATCGGCTACGACTTCAAGATGTAGCCCTGCTCAGCGCGGAAACCGCAGCTCGAAACGGACCGTGCCCGAGGCCGAGCAGGATGCCCCGGCCTCGCCCCCGTGCAGGTCCATGATCGCCTTCACGATCGCCAAACCCAGGCCGCTCGATTCCGCAGGGCGGCTGCGCACAGCCTCGGCGCGGTAGAAGCGGTCGAACAGCCGAGTGAGCTGCTCCGCAGGGATCGGCACGCCTTCGTTTTCGACTGCCAGGACCGAGGCACCATCCTCCTGGATGCCTGTGAGCTGGATCACCGTGCCCGGTGTGCTGTAGCGCACCGCATTGACCACCAGGTTGTGCAGCGCGCGCAGGCACAGGGCCTGGTTGACCCAGGCCGTGCCACTGGCCTGTACCACAAGGCGCAGGCCCGCCTCGTCCGCAGGGCCTTCGAAGTAGTCGGCGATGCGCTGCAGCTCGGCCGCCATGTCCAGCGCAGTGCGCTCCACCTGCAGCGTCGCATGGTCGGCCTGGGCCAGGAACAGGATGTTGTCGACGGTGCGGCGCAGCCGGTTGAGTTCCTCCAGGTTGGATTCGAGCACCTGCTGGTACTCCTCGGCCGTGCGTGTGCGCGCCAGCGCCACCTGCGTCTGCCCGATCAGGGCGCCCACGGGCGTGCGGATCTCGTGCGCCAGGTCGGCCGAGAACTGCGAAAGCCGCCCATAGCCGGTGGCGATGCGGTCGAGCATGGCATTGAACACCGCCACCATCTGCTGCAGCTCCAGCGGCGCGTCGTGCTCAGGCAGCCGGATCGCCAGGTTGACGGGATCGATGCGGGAGGCCTGTTCCGCCACCCGGTGCAGGGGCTTCAGGCCCCGGCGCAGCACCCCGTACACCAGCAGCGAGCAGGCGAGCACGGCCAGGAAGGTGCTGAACAGCACCTGGTCGCGGCTGCGCCGGATCATCTGCATCTCGCTGGCCAGGGCATGGCCCGCGAGCACCTCCACCATCCGTCCATCGTGACCCGCGCGGGCGACCCCTGCGGCCCAGTGCATGCGGGGCATGCCCGGGGCCTCGCTGTGGCACACATCGCCCCGCGCCAGCGGTCTGTCCAAGGCCGCCGGCACGGCGCAGGCGGGCGGCGCCACCTGGCCGGGGTTGACCTCGACCAGCGGCGCCTCGCCCGCGCGGCGCAGCACGAACACATCGCCCGAGCTGCCCGACAGCGCTTCCAGCAGCATGGCCTGGTCGCGCAGCTCCTGCACGCTGCGCACATCGGCCAGCAGGCGGCGCAAGCGCTCCACGCGCGTGATCAACTGCTCGTCGGCATGGGCCAGGATGGCACTGCGCGCGGCAAAGAAGTAATTGCCGCCCAGCATGCCGGTGATCGACACCGCGATCAGCCCGCACAAGAGCGTCACACGGACAGCCAGCGAGCGCGGCAGCCAGGGCGCGGGCATCAATCACCGCCCTCGGAAGGCGGCTCGCCGAAGGCGTAGCCCACGTTGCGCACGGTGTGGACCAGTGGCGTGGCGAAGGGCTTGTCGACCTTGGCGCGCAAGCGCTTGATGGCGACATCGACCACATTGGTGTCGCTGTCGAAATTCATGTTCCAGACCTCGGAGGCGATCAGGGTGCGCGACAGGGCCTCGCCCTGGCGCTTCACCAGCAGGTGCAGCAGCAAAAACTCCTTGTTTGTGAGCGCGATCTCGGCACCTTCGCGCGTGACGCGGCGGCGCAGCACATCGAGGTGCAGGCCCGCGATGTCGTACACATCGGCCTCGCGCGCCGGCCCGCGCCGCAGCAGCGTGCGGATGCGCAGCACCAGTTCGGTGAAGGAGAAAGGTTTGACCAGGTAGTCGTCGGCGCCCAGCTCCAGCCCGCGGATGCGGTCGCTCAACTGGTCGCGTGCCGTGAGGAAGAGCACACGCACATCGCCCTTTTCGCGCAGCGCCGGCATGATCTGCCAGCCATCGATGCCGGGCAGGCTGACGTCGAGCACCACCAGGTCATAGGCCTCGCCCAGCGCCATGCGCAGGCCGTCGGTGCCTGTGCGGGCCAGGTCCACGCCGTAGCCGCTCTCGCGCAGGCCCTTCTTCAGGTAGTCACCCGTCTTGGGATCGTCCTCGATGACCAGGATCTTCATGGCGCCGATTCTCGGGCAAAGCCATGCTCAGGGACGTGGATGACAGCTTTGTCATGCACTTGTCACCCCTGCCCGGCGCGCGCGATCCTAGACTTTTCCCATCTCCAGCAACCACCCACGACAAGGTCTTCTGCCCATGCCCAACCCTCTCTCCGCCCTCGGCATCGCCCACACCGCCCTCAGCCTCATCCCGCTGGGCGCGGCGATCTACAGCTTTGCGCGCTACCACGCCATCGAGCCGGACACCCGTGCCGGCCGCGTGTACCTGATTGGCCTGGTGGCCTCGGTGCTCACGGCCTTCGGCCTGTCGAGCACCGGCGGCTTCAATGCCGGGCATGCGCTGGGCATCCTGGCCCTGCTCGCCGTGTCCGGTGCCTGGCTGGCACCGAAACTCTCTTTCCTGGGGCGCACCAGCGCCTACCTGGCCACCCTGGGCTGGTCGTTCAGTGTGTTTCTGCTGCTGGTACCCGGCATCAACGAGACGCTGACGCGCCTGCCGCCCGCGCAGCCGCTGGCCTCGGGGCCGGACTCACCGCTGGTGCGCGGTGCACTGCTGGCCTGGCTGGGGATCTTTGCCCTCGGCTATGCCGCCCAGGTGTTCATGCTGCGCGCACGCCGGCGTGGCGCAGCCGCGTCACGCCGCTGAACGGCCGAAACGCTCAGCGCCGGCCGCGCGTGCGGCTGTGCACGATCAGCGCACCCAGCACGATGCCGGCCGCCAGGCTGGTGTGGCCGCTGTAGCTCACCAGGCCCATGCTCCAGCCCTGGGCCTGCACGATGATGGCCAATGCCGCCACCAGTGCGCCCCAGCCCAGCAGGCGCCACAGCCAGGTGGCGCGCGGAGCCAGCGGCTGGCCGAAGAGCTCGTCCTGCTGGCGCTCGGTACCCAGCGCCAGCGCCGCGAACGCAACGAGGCAGACCAGGAAGGTGGCAGCGTGGGCCATCAGACACCCTCCTTCGCCATGGCCGCACCGGCCGGCACCACGGGGGCTGCGGGCGCACGCGCCGCCCGGCGCTTGGGGCCCTGGTGGCGCGCCGTGCGCACCGCCAGCCACCCATGCAGGCCGGCCAGCACCCAGAGCATGAGCTCGAAGCCCACGAACACCCAGTCACCCTGCGCCAGGCTGCGCCACAGCGGGCGGTCGGTGGTCAGCGCGCTGACCACGGGCAGCAAGGCCAGGGCCGCAGCCCCGATCCAGAACTGCTCGATCCACGCACGGCGCGAAGGCCGCAGCATGGCATGCGCCAACGTGAGGGCCCAGACGATGAAGAACACATGCACTTCCCAGGCGGTGCGCTCGGCCATGCCCTGCGGCAGCAGGCGGTTGCCCCAGAGGAAGCCCGCCATGGCGATGGACAGGCCGGCGATGCTGGCGATGTTGAGCTTTTCCACCAGCCGGAAGCCGAAATGCGGCCGCGCCGGGTCACCGAGCTTCTGGCGGCGCTTGACGGTCCACATCACCAGGCCCGTTCCCACCATGGCCGTGCCGGCCAGGCTCACGATGAAGTAGAGCCAGCGCATGTGCAGGTCACTGAAGCGCCCCAGGTGCAGCGAATACAGCACGCCGCGGGTTTCGGCCGCGGGGCCCACGCTTTCCTTGACTTCCAGCAGCTTGCCGCTCACGCCGTCGAACAGCATGTACTGCGGGCTCATGGTCACGCGGCCGGCCTCGCCGCGCGTCACGCTCACGCGCGCCGCGGCGTCGCCCGCGTTGGTGGCCGTGACCCGGCCCACGTTGCCCTCGCCCCAGCGGGCCTGGGCCTGGCGCACCATGTCGTCCACCGGCGCCAGCGGCGCGGCCTGGCCCGTGGCCTTGCCGGGCTGGATGAAGGTGTTGAGCTGGGCCGTGAGCTCCTGGCGCTGCGCCGGCGTCTTGTACGCCGCCTGCTCACCGAACGGCATGTACAGCGCCATCAGCGTGATCAGGCCGGTGTAGGTGATCATGAAGTGGAACGGCAGCCCGAACACCGAGAGCGCATTGTGCGCATCGAGCCACGAGCGCTGGCCCTTGCCCCAGCGGAAGGTGAAGAAGTCGGTGAAGATCTTCTTGTGCGTGATGACCCCGCTGACGATGGCCACCAGCATGAACATGGCGCAGAAGCCCGCCAGCCAGCGGCCCCACAGCACGGGCATGTAGTGGAACTGGAAGTGGAAGCGGTAGAAGAACTCACCGCCCACGGTCTCGCGCGAGGCCACCTTGTCGCCGGTCATCGGGTCGAAATTGGCACTGCCGAAGCTGCGGCCGTTCGGGCCCGGCGCCTGGCCGCGCGGCAGGCGCCAGAAGCTGTCCATGGTGGTGTAGCGCTCGTCGGGCAGGCGCATGCTCCACTGCGGCGCGTTCGGCGCCAGCTCCTGCAGCTTGCCGGCGATGCGCTGGGCGGCCTCGGCCGCATCGGGCACCACCGAGCGGTGCGGCATCTCGGGCCGCATCCACTGCGAGATCTCGTCCTTGAAGTAGCTCACGGTGCCCGTGAGGAACATCGCATACAGGAACCAGCCGCACAGCAGGCCGGCCCAGGTGTGCAGGTCCGACATGGTCTGGCGGATGCCCGGTGCCTTGGGCTCATCCACCGGGGATGTTGTGTCCTTGTTCGTCATTGGGAAGCTCCTGCAGAGGACGACCATACGCTCCATGCGGCCAGCAACAGTGGCAGCGCCGCCACCAGCAGCCCGCCCCAGGCGCGCCAGGCGCTGCGCACGGCAAACACCCAGATCACCGCACCGGTGTAGATCGCAAAGCTGGCCAGCATGCCCGTGATCACGGCCTGCGACCGCGTCATGGGCAGGGCCAGCACGGCCACGCTGAACAGCGCGGCCAGCGCGTAGCCGCCGCCGATGGCGGCAACGGTGCGCGACAGCACCGGCCCGGCACGCCAGATACCGCGCAACAGATTCGTCACCATGCCCGCTGCTCCTGCATCACCCGCGACCTCAGAAGTCGACCGCAGCCGACAGCATCAGCGTGCGGGGCGCGCCCACGGTCACGTAGTTGCTGATGACCCAGTAGTTCTTGTCGGCCACGTTTTCCAGGTTGGCGCGCAGCACCAGGGGCTTGCCGGCCACCTTGGTGGCATAGCGGGCGCCCAGGTCCAGGCGCGTCCAGGAGTCCACGCGCAGGCGGTTGGTCGCGTCGGCGTACATGCTGGAGGTGTGGATCACACGGCCGTTCACGCTCAGGTTCTGCACGGGGGTGTCCCAGTCCAGGCCCAGGTTGAAGGTGCGGTCCGGCACGCCGGCCGCATCGTTGCCCTGGTTCACGCCGCCGGCGGTGCGCGTGAGCTTGGCGTTGTTGAACGAGGCGCTGGCCATGGCACGCAGGCCGCGCTGCACTTCACCGTAGGCCGTCAGTTCCAGGCCGCGGTTGCGCTGCTCGCCGCCGAAGCTGTAGCGGTTGGTCACCGGGTCGGTCATGGCGCTCGGGCGCTTGATCTGGTAGATGGCGGCCTGGGTGGTCAACTGGCCCCAGTCCACCTTCACGCCGATTTCGTTCTGCTTGGACTTTTGCGGCGCAAAGGTCTCGCCCGCGTTGGCCGTGCCAGGGCCGGCCGTGCCGCCGCGCGTGAGGCCGGCGGTGTAGTTGGTGTAGACCGAGATGTTCTTCGTCGGCTTGATCACCAGGCCCGCCAGCGGCGTCACGGCGCTGGCTTTGTAGCGGCTGCTGGCGACGCCGGAGTTAACATCGAATCCGCCCTGCTCGATGGTCTGGTCACGCACGCCCAGCGTCAGCAGGTAGCGGCCGCTGTCGAACGACAGGGTGTCGGCCAGCGCCACGCTGTGCTGCTTGAGCTCGCTGCTCTTGCTGGGGTTGCCACGCGGGAAGGTGATCGTGGGCAGCGGCGCAGGGTTGTAGATGTTGGAGGGCGCGAAGGTGCTGGTCAGCTGGTAGAAGTAGCCGATTTCCTGGTCCAGGTAGTTCGTGGACAGGGCCACCGTGTGGCCGATGCCGCCGGTCTGGAACTTGGTGCGCAGGCCCGCGTCCATCGACGAGGTCTTGTTGTACGCGTCGTAGTAGCCATTGGCCACCGTGAAATTGCCCAGCGAATCCACGCGCAGCCCGGCGGTCGGGAAGTTCTGCTCATTGGTGTTGTGGGTGTAGCCCACCCCGCCATACACCACGGTGTTGTCGTTCAGGTCGTACTCCACGCGCGACATCAGGGTGCGCATGTCGTCCGTGAGGTTGGCACCGGGGTAGATGCTGGTGCGGTTGTCCGGTGCGGCAGGCATCTGCGTGATGCCGGCGCGGAAGGCCGTCTGCGGGCGGAACTGACGGGTCTCGCCTTCCGTGGCATAGGCGTCCAGCGACCAGCGCAGGCGGCCGCCCGCGTAGTCCAGGCCCAGGGCGGCCAGGTCGGCACGCTGGCGGCCACCGTCGACGTTGCCTTCGCCGTTGCGCACCAGCGCGTTGGCGCGCACGCCCCACTGGTTGTCTTCGCCGAATCGGCGGCCCACGTCCACATGGGCGCCGAACTGGGCCTTGCCCATGTAGGTGGTGGTCAGGCGCGTGAGGGGCGTGTCGGCCGCGCGCTTGGTCACCAGGTTGATGCTGCCGCCCACGCTGCCGCTCGGGCCCACGCCATTGGTCAGGGCGCCAGGGCCCTTGAGCACTTCCACGCGCTCGATCAGTTCCAGCGGCATGCGGGTTGAGGGGCTCAGGCCGAACAGGCCATTCACGCTCACGTCGGTGTTGGACACCGTGAGGCCGCGCACCTGGAAGTCGTCACCATAGCCGCCGCGCGCCTGCAGCGTGCGCACCGAGGCGTCGTTCATCACCACATCGGCCACCGTCAGGGCCTGCTGGTTCTGGATCAGCTCGTTGGTGTAGTTGGTGGTGCTGAAGGGCACGTTCATCTGGTCGGTCTTGCCCAGCATGCCCAGGTCGCCACCGCGCGCGAACTGGCCGCCGTGGTAGGTCTTCTGCAGACCGCCAATGGCTTCGGCCTGCTCACGCACCTTCACCTCGTCCAGCGTGGTGCCACTCTGTGCGGCCGCGCCCACGGCGGCCACGGCCAGGCCCGCGCCCAGGCATTGGCGCACCAGCAGGGCCAGGGGGTGGGGGGTGAAACGCTGGGAGTCGCGCAGCGAGCGGGGGGTCATGGATTGCATGGCAGGGCCGGAATGTGGAAAAAAGACGAGCGAAAGCCCGGCCGGGGCCGGGTCGATGGCATGGCGGGAAGTCGTACAAGCTGCGGCAGCGCGAAGCCCCTCAGGCTCATTCCTGGAAACAAATCAAAACGACAACTATTCTCATTTTAATTTAGCACTTCCCGAACGGGGAGGCCTGGCTCTGTAAAGCCCGTCTGGCGTCTGTTCGCGCAGTGCCGGGAAAACCCGAATCCACCGCAAGACGCTGTTGGGCGCTAGCAAATTCAGAGCAAACTGGTTATCAACCCGTTGCATCTTCGCAACGAAACAGGGCATTCCAGGCCGTTGGAGTTCCTGGGACTGCCCCCGCCCAACCCCGCTGCACTCCCAGAGGTAGGAGGACTGCATGCGCCCAGCCCTCCCCCTATTTCCCCCGTTGGCACTGCGGGTCCCCGTCCATCGTCATACTCCCCGGCGATGCAAGAACACCATGACCGACTCCGACGCCTGAACGAGGAAAACACCATGCCACTGCACCGAGCATCCCGACAAAGCCCTTCCCGCCCACTGATCGCCGCCTGCCTGGTGGCCGCCGGCACGGCCATCGCCGCCACCGCCGCGGTGGCAGGCACCGTGGATGTGCGCTTCGTCGCGCCGGAAAAGTACACCGACGCCAGTTACTCCAGCCCCGTGGCGGGCGAATCCGACCGCGCCCAGGTGCTGCGCGACATCGACCAGCACCTGCAGCGCCTGGCTTCTCGGAGCCTGGCTCCCACCGACAACCTCAAGGTCGAGGTGCTGGACGTCGACCTGGCCGGCCACTTCCCCCCGCTGGGCTCCGGCGGCTCCGAGGTGCGCGTGGTCACCGACATCACCGGCCCGCGCATCCGGCTGCGCTACAACCTGATGCGCGATGGTGCCGCTACGGTATCCGGCGGCGAAGAGGTGCTCAGCGACCTGAACTTCATGGTTCCCAGCAACCGCTACTCCAGCGGGGACCGGCTGCGCTATGAAAAAGTGCTGCTGGACCGCTGGTTCGAGAAGCGGTTCGGCAAGCAGTAGCCACCCAGGTGCCGAATGAAAAGGCGGGGGCTGCTGAGAGAGTTTCTGTTCATAATCCCAGGCTATGCAAGTCAAGTCCTTCATGCAAAGTTTGGGCGCCGTAGAGGCGGTCGAGCCTCTGCTTAGATGGGCTGGCAGCAAGAAGAAGCTGCTTCCGGTGTTGCTCGCTGCCACGCCTGACGATGCCGAGCGCTACATCGAGCCATTTGCCGGCTCGGCTGTCCTATTCTTGCGTCTAGGAGCGGGTAACGCGATCCTTGGAGACCTCAACGAGTCGCTGATCGAGACCTACCGCATCGTGCAACGCTACCCGCGCGCCGTGTGGGAGAAGGCTTCCATGCTGGGCGACACCCCAGACGACTACTATGCGATCCGCGCAATTCCGCGCGAGCGTCTAAACGCTTTCGAGCGCGCAGCGCAGTTCGTCTACCTCAACCGCTACTGCTTCAACGGCGTATACCGAACCAACCGCGCAGGCCAATTCAACGTGGCGCGCGGCAAGGGTCACCTCTTTATGCCTGACCTTAACGCGTTTAAGGCATTTGCAGGGCGTCTAAGGGCTGCCGAGCTACGCTGCAGCGACTTTGAAGAGATCCTCGCTGAGGCCGGAGGCGGCGACTTTGTTTACCTCGACCCACCCTATGCGCTGGGCGACAAGCGGGACCGGGGAGAGTACGGCTGCAATGCCTTTCGCGAGAAAGACGAGCGTCGCCTGATCGCCGCGTTGAAGGCTGCGGACCGCCGCGGCGCCAGGGTCCTTCTGTCTTACTCCCCGGCCATGACGGTATTGCAGGGACTTAAGAAGTGGCGGCGTCACGATCTCACCGTCGCGCGTAACGTTGCTGGCTTCACGGCGGCTCGGAGGTCTGCCGAAGAGGTGCTTCTATCCAACTACGACTGGCCGCGCGGTTAGTATCCCGACAACTAACAGGAAGGGGGCCAGTAGTGGAGGACGCTACCGAGCAAGGGGAAGGCATCGTCGAAGCTGTTTTCGCGATCCTGGGTGATCCGCATTTCACCGAGGAGCACGGATCCCACCTTAAGATCAAGAAGGGAGGTGAGTTGGCCAGCAACGCGCCGAACACCAACCCTTGGGCAGGTCTCTACGCATTGGTCGCGTCCGAGGGATTAAAGGCCGACGCAATCCTATGTCCCGGCGACATCGCCTTTCAAAGCAGCGCTATCACGCTGACTGCCGGCTGGAAGCACTTGGTAGACCTAGGCAGGCGCATGAGCTGCGAGCACGTTGTCAGCGCAACCGGCAACCACGACGTAACGTCTCGAAGTCAGGCAGAGACAGTGAAGAAAGCGCTAATCCGCAATCTTAAGTCCGGCTATGGCCCTTTCGAGCAACTTAAATGTCTGCATCCGCCATATCCATCCGTTACCCTGAGCGACAAAGACCATCGTCAAGGCCGGGATCACCGCATTCGCTATTTCGGCGCCAGCCTGCTGCTAGTAACCGCAGCACGGTATCAGATACTGATTGTCAACAGTTGCAGCGAGCACGGCCACGACGAATTTGAGCATGAGCGGGGCACGTTTCCTCCCTCGGCCGTCGACGAGCTTAAGGTCGCGCTGCAACAGTGTGACCCCGAGAAGATCAGTGTGGCCATCATGCATCACCCACCGGAGTCGCATACCCAAAACGGTGCTGGCGCCCACGACTTCATGGACAACGGGCAGGAACTTCTAAAGCAACTGTCTGACCAGGGCGACTGGCTGGTAGTGCATGGCCACAAGCATGAGGCTCGGCTAGTTCAGGCTTCCGGGGGCGGAATGCAGCCCTTCGTTTTCGGCGCGGCAAGTTTGGCCATCCATCTGGAGGTCGTCAAAGGCACTGTGAGGAACCAGTTCTATCTCCTCACGGTCCGCCGAGAGCCTCGGGGACTGACCGGCCGATTTCAGACTTGGGATTGGTTCACAGGGCGCGGCTGGGAGCCGGCCAAACCTGACGGCGATGGCATCTATGACGGCGCGTCCTTCGGCGCACGCGATGCGGGTCGTGTGATCACCGATATTGCGGCGCTGTCGTCGCTACCCATGGACTGGAGCGAAGTCATTCGCCAGGTGCCCGACGCTGATCTACTGTCCCCTGAAGCCCGCAACCAAGTCCGTGAGCGCCTGCGCTCGCGCTACAGGTTGCACATTCATGTCGACAGCAGGGACGGCCATTGGACCAAGCTCGAAAAGGCAGCAACATGAGTCGCCAGACCTTCCTCGAACCCTTCAATGCCAAGGCGATGTCCTACGCAGAGGTGGCAAGGACGTTTGTGCCGTCCACAAAGTTCACCCAACTGGCGGGTGCTTGGAATTCAGTGCTCGTGGGCCCGAGAGGCGGCGGCAAGACGACGCTGTTCAAGATGCTCAGTGTGGAGGGCCAGGAGGCCTGGACCGGTGCCGCAGCCGAGCCGTACAAGAAGACGGTCGGCTACACGGGTATCTACGTTCCCTCGGACATCGCCTGGGGCACGATGCTCGAATCACTGATCGAGGCTGGTCAGGAAGAGACCATCGGCATCCTGTTCTCGGAGGCCGCTTTCGTTACACACGTGCTACTTTCCATCGCGACCGGCATGGACCGCCATGCGACGCAAAACCCATCGCCACGCCTTGCGTCTGCATTGGGCGAATCGACACAAGCCGACCTGGAGCGCGTGGTAGCAACGATTGCGACGCTGTGGAAAGTCCAGCCCGTATCGCTATCTCCAGCCAGCTTGGTCGACGCGCTACGAGCACGGCTGCTCGATATCAAACGCGACGCCCGGCTACGAGCTAAGCTGCAGTTCACCGGCATCCCCACTCAGGAGTACCTGGGTATCGACATGCTGGAGTCCGCCTCGCAGGCGCTGCAGGCTTTTGACGCTGTTTATCACCGCCCTGACCATCGTTGGTGCCTTCTGCTCGACGAATTCGAGGTAGCGCCCATGCACTTGCAGAAAACTGTGCTGGCCGCAATGCGGGCGAGCGGCGCACAGAAGCTACTATTGAAGGTGGCACTGGCTCCTTGCGGTCCAGACCTGCTCTACGAACAGCAGTCAAGCGCCCCCCCAAGCCAGAACAACGACGTGCAACAGGTACAGCTCTGGTATGCGGACAAGACCGAGGCTATCGAGTTCTGCCAGCAGGTGTTCTTGTCACGTAGCAGTACGTACCCTGCGCTCGCCGGCAAGATGCCGAGTGAGGTCTTCGGCACCTCCGCCTATGCTGTGGTCGATGACAGCGAGGACGCCTCGCAGATCGGCCTGTTCACCTTGACAGGTCGCAACAAGAAGCAGGTGACGGAGCAGTTCCAATCTCTGGCTGAGAAAGACCCGACATTTCGGGGATTCTTGTTCCGCAAGCAGATTGACGTGTCACGTGAGTTGGGCATGCAGCCTAGCGATTTCCATGGCAATACTCTGCGCAAGATCGCGCCGCTGGTAGCCTTCCGCAATGCCTACAAAGGCAAGAGTGTCGGGAAAAAGCGCGGCGTGAAGCCATTCAACACGGCCTACTCCGGCTGGGAATCCATCGCGGCGATCAGCGAAGGTAACCCGCGCTGGCTGATTGGTCTCATCACACGCATCATGTCCAGCAGCGACCAAGTCCAGTTTCCAGTTGCGACGCCGCAGCAGACGGCGGGGGTTCAATGGAACTGCCAGCGCTACGCTGAAATGCTGCAGTCCGTCGCCAACGAGCAGTTCGGCTCAATCAAGACCTCCACGCCAATCTACGAAGTGCTGTCCAAGATCGGCGAGTACTTCCACAACCGGCTGGTTAGAGCCCCGTTCGTCGAAGACCCGCCCATGTCCTTCGTCGTCGATGAGCGCGTCAGCGACGACGTGGAACACGCTTTGCGAATTGCCATGAACCATGGGGCTATCGTCTGCTACCAAATCGCTGCGGACGTAGGTGGGTTCCGCACCCTGCGTGGCTTGCGATTCCGCCTAACCTATTTGCTCGCACCAGTCTTCAAGCTGCCGATGCGCAAATCGAAATCGGTGTCGCTGACGACAATCCTGGAAGCCAAGCCAGAAGCGCCGATCAGCCAAGATGATTCGTCAGGCAATCTTGCGGGCGAATTGATCCAGGGGGACCTATGGGCGAGCTAGCCGTCCTCAACCTTCGGCAAAAGCGTATCGAAGGTAAGGACTCGACAGACAGCTTATGCAAGGCACCGTCCCTCGTGGTGGTTGCCGCGGACTCCGGTTCACGCCGCGGCCATTTTCTTGACCTGCTTCAGGACGAAATCACCACTGGAGGCTCGCAGGTCATCGCCGTCCGCGACGCGCCTGCAACCACTGACCCCAAATCACTGCGCCATCAACAGGTCCAACAACTGTCCTGCTCTGCGGCATGTGAAACAGTTCGCACCCTGGCGCGTGACACAAATGGAGTCGCATCAATTCTCATCGACTTGTCGTGCCTAGCCCGCCATCACATAGGCGCCCTCTTTGCTGCGATTAAGGACCTAGCCAAGGAGGGCCCCGTCGAATTGCAGATTGCCTACAGTCTGGCGAGGTTCGTTAAGCCGCCGGTGCAATGGTCCACGGCCATCCGGCGCATCGCCCCGGTGAACAGCGAATTTGCCGGCTGGACGACAGCGCCGGACAACCCTATCGAATTGGTCATCGCCCTCGGCTACGAGAAAGGCAAGGCTATCGGTGCAGCGGAGTATCTAGAGCCGGGCGACACCTGGCTATTCGTTCCAACGTCTCCCGAGGAGAAATACCTCCGCGAGGTCCAAGCGCAAAACAAGGAGTTGTTGCTTGAACGCAAGACTAAACAGCTGGAATACGAGGTGCTGTCGCCCGTCGATGCTTATCACACACTGCTGTCGCTGGTACGTGGCATGCGCAACGTGGCACGGCCCATCCTGTTGCCATTCGGTCCCAAGATCTTTTTTGGGCTGTCACTCTTGGTTGCAATGGTTATTGACGAGGCTGCCGTCTGGTTCGTCGACGGAGAAAACACCAGCAGCTCCGACGAAAGCCAGCCATCGCTTCATTCGGTGATCATGAGCTGCCGCATCGAACCGAGCTCGGAATTTACCCCAAATCATTTGTAGGTAGCTGGCATGCTGACTGAGCCTGTCGAGGCTATTTCTCAGACATTGTTTTGATTCTCCAAACTTTGTTGTCCGCTCTCCTTACCCCACCCATGCTCCACTACCTCACCGTCCCCGTCACCGCCTTCCAGCAGAACAGCTCCATCCTCTGGTGCGACGCCACGCACAAAGCCACCATCGTCGACCCGGGTGGTGACCTCGACGTGCTGCTCGCCGAGGTGGAGCGCCTGGGCCTCACGCTCGATCAGATCTGGTTGACCCACGCCCACATCGACCATGCGGGTGGCACGGGCGAGCTGGCCGAACGGCTGTCGCTGCCCATCGTGGGGCCGCACCCCGGGGACCAGTTCTGGATCGACGCGCTGCCGCAGCAAAGCGCGATGTTCGGTTTTCCGCCCGCGCAGCACTTCATGCCCACGCGCTGGCTGGCCGATGGCGACACGGTGCAGATCGGCAACGAGACGCTGCACGTGCGCCACTGCCCGGGGCACACGCCCGGCCACGTGGTGTTCCACGCGCCGCAGATCGACCGCGCCTTCGTGGGCGACGTGCTGTTCGCGGGCAGCATCGGGCGCACGGATTTCCCGCAGGGCAACCACCAGGATCTGATCGACAGCATCACCGGACGTCTGTGGCCCATGGGGGACCAGACAGTGTTTATTCCCGGCCATGGGCCGGAAAGCACTTTCGGCCGAGAACGGAAGAGCAACCCATACGTAGGCGGGACTTGAGTTCGCAATCGTTGGAGAAGCGATTCTTCTGATTGGCCCTCAACCAAATCAGTAACCATGCAGAGCCAAATAAGAACCCTCTGCAAAACCTTTTTTCAAAACCCAGGCCTAGTAGAATAAATGACCTACAGGCTCTTTTCCCAGACTCTTAAAAGTTTCGCAGACTCTCCACGGTTGCGCCCCTATTACATGGCTTGCACATCGCCCATCAGCTCTAAAATCTACGAATCCCCAGCAATACCCTTCATCGCAAGCATACAAAAAGGGCATGTTATGTGGATTCTCAGAATCTATGGCTTAAAGGCCGTTAGAGCAGAAAGCTCGACACTACCACCGCAGTAGCGCATCGCAAATATCATCTTTTTTTCTACGGAGTTTATTGTCACTGCTTGAGCATGCCAATATGGCAGCCTCTGATCTGGAACATAATTTATGCTCAGCACATCGAAACTAAAGGACGGATGTTTCACCTGGAGTTTCTTTATAATATCCAGTCTTGCCTTCTCTTTATTCTCGTCACGGCACTCTGCCGCTTTGGCGCTTCCACCTACGCCCCAGACAGGAAAAAATACCGCCCCAAGGAATCCACCCAGAAATCGCTTGCGCGTTACATTGATATTCATTTATTTCCCCACCAAGCTTGTCGTAACTCTTCCCGTGATTGAAACAGGGAAATCAGTGCCGCCAATTAAATTGAAAGTCCAAACTATCACATCTGCCCAAAGCGGACGATCTGGACGCTCATCCATATTGAACAGGTCATCGTATGCCGCCGTAGTCCCATAGAATTGAAAAGACCCATCCGGCAAACGCGCAAAATCGCCAACCGTACGCAATGTTATACCTCCAACCAGCAATTGCGGCACCCTATCATTATCATTGTAAGTTTGATACCCATACGGGCCTGAATCGTATGAATAGAGACCTTGCTCCGTCCTTGTAGCCGCAAAATCCCTCAACGGATTCCCCCCTCCACGACCAACCTTATCAACATCCAAGTTGATATTGAGCCCGGCTATTGGAACAGACATCGGCGACCCATTCCCTTTAAGCCAATGCCCGGCCGCTTTGTATACAGCCCAAAACCTAGTATCCGGGTTAAGTACTGATTTGGGTGTGTATGGAGTATATGGGGACACAACCTGATAAGCACTCATAACCTCGTAAACTCCATTCTCCGATATGTAGTCATATATTGCGCATGCGTGCAATATCATCCCAACAAGCTGATCAGGAGTAGCAGATCGCAGATTTTTCTCAAAATCCCAGAATGCATCCTCTGAGTACATATACCCCAAAGCGAAGGCAAACTCCTGACTCCCTTGATATCCCCAGGTGTTAAAACAGTCCCCCCAGGTATCGAGCGCACTGAATTCCGCTGTAACAGTGACTTCTGGCAAAGTTCCGGCCATTCCTACTCCCTATGAATTGAATGCAAATATTAATACAAACAATTCTCATCACCATCCCTATTTGGTAACTTGTGTTCCTGTATGTATCCGATTTAATTCAAACGGTCAGAGTCTTTCGTGCAATCAAAGTCTACGGCTTTAGGGAGGTCTGCAAAACCCCTGAAATTCCAAGCAACTGCCTCGTAAGCCATTGATTCCATTGGGTCCTTGACTTCGAAAACGAGGTTTTGTAGAGGTCCTTAGGACCAATCAGGAATGCACGGCAATCTCTAGGAAGCTCTAATTAGCTGCAGATTTGCCCAGCAATGCCTTGAGCCCCGTGGCCAGGGTGCCGCGCCAGTGCAGGTAGTCGTGCCCGGAGGCGTATTCACGGTGCTGCACGCTGTAGCCCTTGGCGCGCAGCACGTCGCGCAGGTGGCGTGTGGATTCGAGGATGCCGATCTGGCCCGTGCGGTTGCCCTCGAACAGGCCGGCCTCCAGGTAGAAGCGCACGGGCTTCACGGGAGCCTGCACGTAGTCGCGCGTGAGCGATGAGGGCTCCTGCCCCGGCGCATTCCACCAGAACGAGCCGGACTGGCTGTAGACATTGCCGAACCACTCGGGGTGCTGCAGCCCCAGGTAGGCCGCGGCCAGCCCGCCATAGCTGGCGCCCGCGACCACGGTGCGCGCGGGTGCCGCGGCCACGCCCTGGCTGCGGGCCCAGGGCATGAGTTCGGTGGCCAGGAAGCGGGCAAACGCCGGGTTGGGCGGCAGTTCGTCGCCGCGCGCCTGGCGGCTGGGGTTGCTGATGAGGATGGCGGCCATGGGTGGCAGTTCGCCGGCCGCGATCAGGTTGTCGAGGATGGTGGGGGTGGGCACCTCCTTCTGGTAGGTGTCGCCGTCAAACACCACCAGCAGCGCATTGGCGCTGGCGCCGGGCTGCCAGCCCGCGGGGCGGTACAGCGCCACGTCGCGCGTATTGCCCAGGGCCTGGCTGGTGATGCGGTGCGCCTCGACCGTGCCCTTGGGCACGCCGGGCCGCTCGGCCACCCAGGTCTGGGGCGGCGCATCGGCCAGCTCGAACACGGACTCGCCCGCATAGATGTCGATGGGCCGGTCGGGAAAACTGCGCGCATTGAACGGGTCGCGCTGGGCCGTGGCCAGGATGGCACGGCGGCGCACCATGGGCGAGGCATTGAGCTCGGGCACGTCGGGCGCGAGCTTGTAGCCCAGTCGCGTGCCGGCCGGCACGCGGTAGCTGCGGTACCAGACGTCCGAGCTGCCCAGGCGCGTGAGCTGCTCGTGGTTGCCCGAGGGCGCGCCGAACAGCCAGGCATTGCGCTGCGCGCCGCGCCAGACGAAGGTGACGCGCACCGTGCCGTCCTTGGCGGGTTCGGCATCGGCCTCCACCAGGGGCGTGCCGCGCTGCTGCACCTCCGCCCAAAAGGCCTCGGTGCTGCCGCCTGCGGCCAGGGATTGCTGCAGCGCACGGATGCGCGGGCTGTCGATGACCTCGGGCGGGGGCATCTGCTCGGCACGCGTGACGACCTCGGTCACGCGCAGGCCATAGCTGCCGGCCACGGGCGCGCGCACCTCCAGGGCATAGGGCGGGTTGGGCCCGGCGACAAAGACGAACTCCTGCAGCTCGCCCACGCCCGTGGCCAGCACGCGTTCGCGCTTGCCCTCGGCGTTGGTGAGCACCAGGCGCATGCTGGCGCCCGTCAGGCTGCCGCGCACCATGTCGCCGGGCTGGGCCGTGATGGCATGGGTGCGCGTGGTCATGGCGGCGAGCGAGCCCTGCACCTGCCCGCCCGCACCGAGCGGCGCATCTGCCGGCGTCTGCGCGCCGGCGGGAGTTATTGCCAGCAGCGCCCCCACCAGGACACACGCCGCTGCAACCACCCCATGACCATCCCACGAAAAACGCCCCATGCAAACACTCCTTGGTTATCAAAAATCGAACGCTGCCGACAGGCGCACGCTGCGCGGTGCGCCCACGTTCACGCGGCCTGCGCCCCAGATGCTGTCGTAATAGGCCTTGTTGGCCAGGTTGGTGACCGTGGCGCGCAGTACCACAGGCTGGGCGCTGACGCGCAAGGCGTAACGCGCGCCCACGTCGACCGTGGTCCAGCCGGGCAGCTTGACACTGTTGTCGCCCGTGAGCCACTGGGCGCCCGTGTGGTTCACCCGGCCCGAAACGGCCAGGCCCTGCACGCCGGGGATGGCCCAGTCGGCCCCCAGGTTCAGCGTGAGCTTGGGCACACCGAACTGGGCCAGGCCCTGGTTCACGCCCCGGGTGGTCTTGGTCTGCTTGGCTTCGGTGTAGGCCGCGCCGCCCAGCAGCGTGAGGCCCCGGGCCACCTGGCCGAAGATATTCCACTCCACGCCACGGTTGCGCTGCTCACCGTCGAGCAACTGGCGGTTGTTGGCCTCGATCAGCGCAGGCTTGCTGATCTGGAACAGGCTCATGGTCTGCGTGATGTCGCCCATGGCCCACTTCACGCCCACTTCCATCTGTTGGGTCTTGTAGGGCTTGAAGGTCTCGCCCTCGTTGGCATAGGGTGCCTTCACCGTGGTGCCGGCGCTCAGGCCTTCCACGTAGTTGCCGTACAGCGAGATGTTCTCGCCCCAGGGCTTAGCGACCACGCCGACCAGCGGGGTCACGGCGGTTTCCTTGTACTTGGCGAGCTTCTGGTTCACCTGCTGGGCGCGCAAGCCCAGGGTGAGCTGCAGCTTGTCCTCGGCAAACGAGAGCGTGTCCACCAGGCTCAGGCCGGTGAGCACGTCGTCGTTGTACTTGGTGAAGGTCGACGCAGCCGCCCCGGCCGGCATGGTGATGGGCGTGGGGTTGAAGATGTTGCTGGTGATGTTCGCCGTGCCGTTGCCGCGGCTGCCGCCCTCGTAGTCGAGCAGGTTGGCGGCCAAGGTGAGCTTGTGCGCCACCGCGCCGGTGGTGAACTGGCCGCGCAGGCCCAGCTCGGCCGTGCTGGTTTCGTACTCGCCCCAGGAGTTGTAGGCCGTGCCCGTGGCATTGCCGGTGGCCGCGTTGGCCACGGTCCACACCGGGCGGGTGCCGAAGATGAAGCCATCGTACGAATGCTTTGCGTGGCCGGCCGAGGCAAAGGCCGTCCAGCCGGCGTTGAGCTGCGCCTGGCCGCGCACGATCAGGCCCTGGGTCTCGGTGTTGCTGAACACACCTTCGCCATAGAAGAAGTTGGTGGAGCCATCGGGCGCGCGCGGCACCGTGGTCCAGCCGGTGATGATGGGCTGCATGGTCACGCCCTTGCGCACCTTGTTGGTGAGCGAGTAGGCATCGGCCTCCACGCTCCATCCCTGGCCCTGGTAGTCAACGGCCAGGTGGCCGATCTCGCGCTTCTTGGTCTGGTGGTCGAGCCAGGTTTCGCCGCCCGACAGCACGCCGTTGACGCGCACGCCCAGGCGCTGCTCGGGCCCGAAGCGGCGCGCCACGTCGGCATGCACGCCCACATTGGATTGGTCGGACCAGGTGGTGGTCACGCGCGTCAGCGGGTCTTTGCCCGCGCGCTTGGGCACCAGGTTGATGGCACCGCCCACATCGCCCGCGGGCGGCAGGCCCATCATCATGGCGCCGGGGCCCTTGAGCACTTCCACGCGCTCGAACATCTCGGTGGGGGTGTTCTGCTCGGGCGCCAGGCCGTACACGCCGTTGATGGCCAGGGAGTTGGCCGATACAGCGAAGCCGCGGATGATGAAGTTCTCCACCACGTGGCCCTCGTTGGTCGTCATGCGCACGGAGGGGTCGTTCTTGAGCACGGCGCCAATGGTCTGGGCCTGCTGGTCGGCAATGCCTTCGGCCGTGTAGGCGGTGGTGTTGAACGGCGTGTCCATCACGCCCACATTGCCCAGGATACCGAGGCGCGCGCCCTTGGCGACCTGGCCGCCGGGGGCGACAGCAGGCAGGCTGTCAGGGGTTTCGGGCGCGGCGTTCACGGTCACTTCCTTGAGCGATGGCGCCGTCGTGGCCTGCTGGGCCATGGCGGCGCCGGTGCCCGCGAGCAGGGTCCACGCACAGGCCTGGGCGATCTGGCGCAGGGCGAAGGGTTGGGCAGTGAAAGTGCCCCGGGTCGGGCGGCGTGTGCTGTGCATGGTGGTCCTGGAAAGAAGCATGGAAGACGAAGGCCAGGCCCCACCGGAGGCCGAGAAAATCGGAATGATTGCGATTCACCCCATGGGTCGCACCAACGCCCTGGGCGGGCTGCGGCAGTGGAATCCGGCGGGCAACCTGGTTGCAAGTTGTGCCAACGATGATTCCACGCGGACTGTACGACCGTGTTTGCGCGGGCAACAAAGATCTTTGCCGCAGCGCGGCGCTCCCGCGCCTCAAACCCTCCCACGCGCCAATTTGGGCGACATGCCGAAACGCTTGCGGTAGGCCGTGGCGAAATTGGCCGCACTGTTGTAGCCCGCCACCAGCGCCGCCTGCGCCACCGAGAAACCGTCGCGCTCCAACGCCTGGCGTGCGCGCTGCAGCCGCGATTCGCGCACGAAGTCGAACACCGTGGTGCCATACACCGCCTTGAAGTGGCGCTGCAGCGTGTTGGCATTGGTGCCCGCCTGGCGCGCCAGCGCGTCGAGCGACAGGTCCATGGCGCCCTCGGTCTGCAAAAAGGCATGCAGGTCGCGCATGCGCCGGTGCTCGTGCGGCAGCAGGCGCAGGGCGGACGGCACGGGCGCCGGTGCGGGCACGGGGGCCGGCGCCGGGCCGCTGGCCTGCTGGTCCAGGCTGGAGAGGGCTTCGCCCACGAGTTCGAGCGCGCGGCTTTCCAGGTACAGGTGCAGCAGCAGCGGGCTCAGGTCGGGCGCGCGGGTGATCTGCTCGGCCAGCGCGGTGATGCGCGCCGAGGGCTGCCAGTGGTGCATGGCCAGGTGCTGGCGGCGAAAGCCATCGATGGCGTCGGAGGCCGACGGCCCGGCCACCTGCTCCAGCCACTCGGCCCCCAGCCCCACGCTCACGCGCCGGGCATAGGAGCCCCCGCGCGCGCGGCGCTCGAAGCGCTCGGGCTGCGCCACCGACACCAGCAGCGCGCGCGGCAGGCCTGGCCCCGGGGCGCGCGTGCGCGGCAGGGCCGTGCCGGCACTGCTCGACAGCGCCACCCGGCGCGGGCCATAGCTCACGTCGACCGAGCCTTCGAGCAGCACCACGATGCGCAGGCCGGCGTCCATGTCACCGCTGGCGCGGAAATCCTGCGCGTCGGCCACGTCGTCGGCATGCAGGTGCAGGCCCGGGCGCAGCACATGCAGGCGCTTCAGATGGCGCTGCAGCGAGGCCTGCATGCCTGCGGACGCAGGCGCCTCGGAGCTGACATGCAAGGGGCTGACGACGGACATGGTGCAGGGGGAGGAAGGGGGCGAACGCCAGGGCCGCTGGCGCAAAGGTTTTTCTCTGCATGGCAAACACAGCGGGCCCGCGGGCATGGGATGCTAGCAAGCTGTCACAATAAATGCAAATGATTCTCAATAGTGGAATTTCACTGCGAGACTTTTCCGCAACGTTTGCACGGACTGACCGCTGACCATGCCCCTCTTCTTCCTGCGCGCCGCCGCGCTGTTTGCCTTCTCCGGCCTCTTCTCCCTGCTGGTGCTGTGGTGCCCGCCCCTGCACGCCCAGCCCACACCGGGCGCCACCCAGACCGTGACCGACCTGGCGGGCCGCAGCGTCAAGCTGCCCGCCAAGGTGGAGCGCATCCTGCTGGGCGAGGGCCGGCTGCTGCCCGCGCTGGCAGTCTTTGAGCGCGACGACCCGGCGCGGCGCCTGGTCGGCATGATGGGCGACTACGAGAGCCTGGACGAGGCCGGCTACGCCCAGTGGCGCAGCCGCTTCCCACAGCTCGACAAGGTGCCGCGTGTGGGCCGCAACAGCAGCGGCAGCTTCAGTGACGAGCAGGCCATCGCGCTGCGCCCGCAGGTCGCCATCCTGGGCCTGGCCGGTGGCCATGGCCCGAGCAAGAACGACCGCGAGACCTTGGCCCGGCTGGAGGCGGCCGGCGTGGCCGTGGTGTTCATCGACTTCCGCCACGATCCGCTCAAGAACACGCCACGCAGCATGGAACTGCTGGGCACGGTGCTGGGCAAGCGCAAGGAGGCCGACGCGTTCGTCGCCTTCTGGCGCGCCCAGCTCGACCGCGTGGAGTCGCGCCTGCGCAGTGCGCCGGCCAGCATGCGCCACCCCACGGTGTTCCTGGAGAACCGGGTGGGCCTGTCCGACGAATGCTGCGCCACCATGGTCGGCCTGGTGGGCCTGCTGATGGACGCAGGCGGCGCGAACAATGTGGCGCGCGGCCTGATCCCCGGCGAGCACGGCACCTTGAACCCCGAGTTCCTGATCGCCACCCAGCCACAGCTGTACATCGGAACGGGCATCGGCAGCATGGCCACGGTGCAGAAGTCGCCGCTGCGCATCGTGCTCGGTGCCGACGCCACGCCCGAGGCGGCACGCGCCTCGCTGGTGCGCGCCACGCAGCGCCGCGGCATCGCCCAGCTGCAGGCCGTGCAGCAGCCGGGCCGCGCCCATGCCATCTGGCACCACTACTACAACTCGCCCTTCAACGTGGTCGCAGTGCAGGTGTTCGCCAAGTGGCAGCACCCCGAGCTGTTCGCCGATCTGGACCCGCGTGCCACGCTGCAGGAGATGTTCACGCGCTTCCAGCCCATTGCGCTGACCGGCGTCTACTGGACCAGCCTCTGATGCGCGCCGATCCCTTGCACAGCAGCACCCGCCGCGCGCTGCTGGCCTCGGGCGCGGGCCTGTGGCTGGCCGGCTGCTCCACCACTACGCCATCGCAGCCCGGCCCGCTGCTGCAGGCGCCCCCTGTGCAATTGCCCGGCACGCACCAGATGGACCTGCGCGACCCGGTGAGCGGCCACACCTGGCGCATCTGGGTGCAGCGCCCTGCCGGCCCCGCCCCGGCCACGGGCCACCCGGTGCTGTACCTGCTGGACGGCAATGCCTCGTTCGCGCTGGCCGCGCAGCTGGCACGCAATGGCGCGGGCCGCCCCGGCGAGCTGCGCAGCGATGGGGCCATCGTGGTCGGCATCGGCCACCCGGGCGACGCCACCATCCACCCCGCCGAGCGCCAGCGCGACTACACACCGCCGGTGCCCGGCGGCACGGCCACTGCCCAGGCGGGCGGTGCCGAGGTGCTGCTCGACTTCATCGCGCGCGAGCTGCAGCCGCGCGTGGCAGCCGCCCTGCCCGTGGACCCGCAGCGCCAGACGCTCAGCGGGCACTCGTTCGGCGGCCTGATGGTGCTGCACGCGCTGTTCACCCGCCCGGCCCAGTTCACCCGCTATGCGGCCACCAGCCCCTCGGTCTGGTGGAACAATGGCCAGGTGATGGGCACGGCCGAGCGCTTCGTGCAGGCCTACACCGGCGCGCCGCGCCCCTTCCGCGCACAGCTGCAATTGCGCATCGGCAGCCTGGAGACCGCCGAAGCGGCCGCCACCCCGGCCCGCGCTGCGGTACAGCGCGAGCGCCGCATGCGGGAGCGCACCGAGGCCCTGGCCACGCGGCTGTCCGCGCTGCAATGGCCCGAGCTGGCCGTGCAGATGCAGGTGCTGGCCGGCGAGGACCATGGCAGCGTGATGGCACCCGCGCTGATCGACGCACTGGCCCTGGCCCAGCTGCCGCGCTGAGCCCCCTTTTTCCTGCGTACACGCCCGTGCCGTCCCCTATGTCCTCTTCCCCTGCCGAACCGCTGGCACAGCGCTACCGGCAATTCGTTCGTTTGCGGCTGGTGCTGCTGGCCGCACTGGCGGCCGTGCTGTGTGCCAGCGTGGTGGCCGACATCGCCATCGGCCCCTCGACCTTTGCCTTTGCCGACGTGCTGCGCGGCCTGTTCGCGCCGGACAGCCTGCCCCAGGCGCAGCAGGTCATCCTCTGGCAGGTGCGCCTGCCCTACGCCGTGATGGCGGTGCTGGTGGGCGCCAGCCTGGGCCTGGCGGGCGCGGAGATGCAGACCGCACTGAACAACCCGCTGGCCAGCCCGTTCACGCTGGGCGTGTCGGCCGCCGCGGCCGTGGGCGCATCGGCCGCCGTGGTCAGCGGCTTCACGCTGCTGGCCTTTGGCGAGAACCTGGCCGTGCCGCTGTGCGCCTTCGCGGGCGCGGCCTGCGCCACGGCGCTGATCCAGCTGCTGGCCTGGCGCCAGGGCGCGACGGTGGACACGGTGGTGCTGTTCGGCATTGCGCTGCTGTTCAGTTTCGAGGCGCTGCTGTGGCTGCTGCAGTTCATCGCCGACAGCAATGCGCTGCAGCAGATCGTGTTCTGGACCATGGGCAGCCTGGGCCGCTCCACCTGGACCAAGATCGCCATCGTCGGCACGGTGCTGGGCGTGTGCATGCTCTGGTCGGCGCGCCAGGCCTGGGCGCTCACGGCACTGCGCGCGGGCGAAGACCAGGCGCGCAGCTTCGGCATCGCGGTGGAGCGGCTGCGCCTGGTGACCTTGCTGCGCGTGAGCCTGCTGGCCGCCACGGCCCTGTCCTTCGTGGGGACCATCGGCTTCGTTGGCCTGGTGGGTCCGCACATCGCGCGCATGCTGCTGGGCGAGGACCACCGCTACTACCTGCCGGGCAGCGCGCTGGCGGGGGCGCTGATGCTCTCGCTCGCCTCCATCCTGAGCAAGTCCCTGATCCCGGGCGTGGTGCTGCCCATCGGCATCATCACGGCCCTGGTCGGCGTGCCCCTGTTCATGGCGCTGGTGCTGCGCCAGCGGAGGCTGGGATGAGCACGGGCTTTGTACTGGACCAGCTGTCCGCCGGCTATCCCGGGCGGCCCGTGCTGTCGGGCGTAAGCGTGGACGGTATCCCGCCCGGCACACTGGTGGCCGTGGTGGGCCCCAATGCCGTGGGCAAGTCCACCCTGCTCAAGGCCATTGCCGGCCTGCGCCCGGCGCAAGGCCGCGTGCTGCTGGAGGGCACCGACCTGGCCACCCTGCCGCCGCGCGAGCGCCTGCGCCGCGTGGGCTACCTGCCCCAGGCCCTGCCGCAAAGCACCTCGCTCGTGGCCTACGAGACCTGGCACAGCGCCCTGCGCGCCGGCCGCAGCGAATGGAGCGCCGCGCGGCGCGAGGCGGCCATCGAATCGGTGGTGGCCGCGCTCGGCCTGCAGGCTTTGGCATTGCGCCGCCTGGACGAACTCTCGGGCGGGCAGCGGCAGATGGTGGGCCTGGCCCAGGCCATCGTGCGCGCGCCGCGCCTCTTGCTGCTGGACGAGCCCACGAGCGCGCTGGACCTGCGCTGGCAGCTGCAGGTGCTGCAGGCCGTACGCGCCCTGGTGCAGCAGCAGGGCACCGTGGGCCTGGTGGCCGTGCACGACCTGAATCTGGCGCTGCGCTTTTGCCAGCAGGTGCTGGTGCTGGGCGGCGGTGGCGTGCTGGCCGCGGGCGACCCTGCCCAGGTGCTCACCCCCGCGCTGCTGCAGCGCGCCTACGGCGTGCAGGCCCGCGTCGAACGCTGCTCGCTTGGCAACCTGCTGGTGCTGGCCGATACCGCCCTGCCCCTTGATCACCCGCTTTCCCACACAACGACGACCACGACCCCATGATGCGACGCCAGGGCCATGTGCCCACGCCCGAAGCCAGCCGTTACCTGCAACGCCTGTGCTACCACTTCACGCGCAAGATCAGCGTCACCTACGACGCGCACCAGGGCCAGGCCCATTTCCCCTGGGGCCTGTGCGTGCTGCGGGCCGACGATGCGGCCCTGCACTTCGACTGCAGCGCCGAGGACGATGCCAGCCTGGCCCGCGTGCAGTTCGCCATCGACTCGCATGTGGAACTGTTCTCGCGCAAGAGCCCCGTCGCCGTGGACTGGCAGCCGGTACAGACCCTCTGACTGCACAATAGGCGGGCATTGACCCGCTTGATCGGGCGATGGCCGGGGCGCCAGCTTTCTAGGATGTGACATTTTGTTAACAATCCCGGATGCCGACGGAATGCACCGGGCCCTGTCCCGCCATGGCATCCCCTGCTAGCACCACCCCTACCGCCCATCCACCCCGCCCTTTTGCCGTTCCGCAGCGCGGCTCCAGTGTGGCGGGCAAGGCCTACTGGGCCATGGCGCAGCGGGTGGCGCTCACGGCCGCCGCCATCGATTGCGGCTACATCGTGCTGTTTCTCTGGCTCGGGTCCCCGCCGCTGGCCTGGGTCAACCTGGCCAGCATCGCGATGTACCTCGGGGCCTACCAGCTCATCCAGCGGCGGCGCAACACCGCCGGCATCCTGCTGATCTGGCTGGAGGTGATCGTCCACTCGGCCCTGGGCTCGCTGCTGGTGGGCTGGGACAGCGGCTTCCACTACTACCTGTGGCTGTTCATCCCGGCCATCGTGATCGCCAACTCGGGCCGCTATGCGGCGCCCATGGTGCTGGCCCTGCTCGCCTACTACCTGGGCCTGCGCTTCGCGTGCGACCACTGGGGTGCCCTGGCGCCGCTGCCCGGCAAGGGGCAGCAGATCGTGAACACCCTCCACACCTGCCTGGTGTTCGGCATGTTCGCGGCCCTGGCCGCGTTCTACCGCCGCACCATCCTGATCGCCGAGAACCGGCTGCTCAAGCAGGCCACGCTCGACGGGCTCACGGGCCTGAACAACCGCGCGCACTTCCACACCCTGGCCGGGCACACGCTGACGCGCATCCAGCGCACGGGCGAGCCCGTGGCCCTGGTGCTGTGCGACATCGACCACTTCAAGCAGGTCAACGACCGCCATGGCCATGCCATGGGCGACCGGGTGCTGGTGGCGGTGGCCGGCGTGCTCGCGCGCAAGCTGCGCGAGAGCGATGTGATCGCGCGCTGGGGCGGCGAGGAGTTTCTGGCGCTGATGCCTGCGAGCTCCCTGGAATCGGCGCTCGAAGTGGCCGAGCGCATCCGCGTGGCGGTGGAGCAGGTCGAGATCAACGACCAGGGCACGCCGGTGCCGCTCACCATGTCCTTCGGGGTCACGCGGGTGGCGGGCAGCGACGACCTGCAGGCCGCCATCGTGCGGGCCGACAAGGCGCTCTACCAGAGCAAGAACAGCGGCCGCAACCGCGCTACCGCGGGCTGACAGAGGCGGCTGTGGGGTCTAGCCGCGCTTGCGCGCGGCTTCGTAGAGCTTTTGCACCTTGGGCACGTTGAGCTGCAGCTGCTCGATGCGCGCCGGGCCCGAGGGATGCGTGGACAGAAAGGCCAGCCCGCCCTGCTTGTTGCCCGTGGCATTGCCCATCTTCTTCCACAAGCTGACCGAGGCCTCGGGGTCGTAACCGCCGCGCGCGGCGAGTTCCAGGCCCACCAGGTCGGCATCGCTCTCGTCCGAACGGCTGAACTGCAGCGTGAGCAACTGACCGCCCAGGCTGGCGGCGGCATTGCCCAGGTCGCCCAGGCCCAGCAGCTGCGAGCCCAGGCGCAGGCCGATGTTCGTGGCCTGGGTCTTGGCCAGGCGCTCGCGCGCATGCTCGCGCAGCGCATGGGCCATTTCGTGGCCCATGATCATGGCCGCCTCGTCGTCGGTGAGCTTGAGCTGGTCGAGGATGCCGGTGTAGAAGGCGATCTTGCCGCCCGGCATGCAAAAGGCGTTGATCTGCTTGCTGCCGATCAGGTTGACCTCCCAGCGCCACTGGCCGACGCGGTCATTCCACGGTGCTGCAAAAGGGATCAGCCGCTGCGCGATGGCGCGCAGGCGCTGCAGCTGGGGGTGGTTGTCGGGGGCCAGCGCACGCTGCGAGCGCGCCTGCTCCATCATCTGCTGGTACTGCTGCGCGGCAGAGCGCTCCAGCGTCTCGGCCGGGATCAGCTTGCGCAGGGTGGAGGAGCTACCCACATCCACCTGCGCGATGGCAGGCGCCACCGCGCCGGCCCCCGCGGCAAGGAGAAAAGCACGCCGCGCGGACCAGAGGGACGAAGGCGCGGCAACAGGAGCGGGGCAGAGCATGCACATGCAGGAATAATAGACAAAAACCCAGGCCCCCATGTCAGACACCTCTCCCACCACCGGCATTCCCTCGGCGCCCCGTCCTTCCTGGCTGCAGACCCTGCGCATCTACCTGGAGCCCGCGAGCCTGCGCATGCTCACGCTGGGCTTCTCGGCCGGGCTGCCGCTGCTGCTGGTGCTGGGCACGCTCTCGTTTCGCCTGCGCGAGGCGGGCATCGACCGCAGCACCATCGGCTACCTGAGCTGGGTGGGCCTGGCTTACGGCTTCAAGTGGGTCTGGGCACCGCTGGTCGACCGCATGCCCCTGCCCCTGCTCACGCGCTGGCTGGGCCGGCGGCGCAGTTGGCTGCTGCTGTCGCAGCTGGTGGTGGTGGCCGGGCTGGTGGGCATGGCACTGGCAGATCCGCGCGAGATGCTGGGCCCCATCGTCTGGTGTGCGCTGGCCGTGGCCTTCGGGTCGGCCACGCAGGACATTGCGCTCGATGCCTTCCGCATCGAATCGGCCGACGCGCGCTACCAGGCGGCGCTGGCCGCCTCTTACCAGACAGGCTACCGCCTGGCCATGATCTGGGCCGGCGCCGGTGTGCTGTGGATCGCCGCGCGCGCCGAGGTGGCGCCCGCCGTGGGCCAGGCCGTGGCCGGCTACCAGAACGGCGCCTGGCAGGCAGCCTACCTGGCCATGGCCGCATCGATGGCCGTGGGCATCGTGACGGTGCTGTTCTCGCGCGAGCCGGCGCAGCTGGCACTACCGCCCGCCAGGAACGCTGCCGAGTGGATCAAGGGCGCGGTGATCGATCCGTTTGCCGATTTCCTGGGACGCTATGGCTGGCATGCCGCGCTGATCCTGGCGCTGATCGCCGTGTACCGCATCAGCGACGTGGTGATGGGCATCATGGCCAACCCCTTCTACGTGGACATGGGTTACACCAAGGACGAGGTGGCCGCCGTGACCAAGATCTACGGCGTGGTGATGACGCTGGTGGGCGCCTTCGTGGGCGGCGTACTGTCCGTTCGATTCGGGGTGATGCGCATCCTGATGCTGGGCGCGCTGCTCAGTGCCGGCAGCAACCTGCTGTTCGCCTGGCTGGCCGGCCACGGCCACGACGTGACGGCGCTGATCGCCGTGGTCTCGGCTGACAACCTGGCCAGCGGCATCGCCTCGGCGGCCTTCATCGCCTACCTGTCGAGCCTGACCAATGTGAGCTACTCGGCCACGCAGTACGCGCTGTTCAGCTCACTGATGCTGCTGCTGCCCAAGTTCCTCGCGGGGTTTTCGGGCCGCTACGTCGATCTGTTCGGCTACGCCCACTTCTTCACGGCCACGGCGCTGCTGGGCCTGCCCGTGCTGGCCCTGGTGTGGCTGGCCTCGCGCGTGCAGGCGCCGGCCAATGAACAACGGTAGGCGTGGTGCGCTATGCATTGCATAGCAAAAAGGGCTGCGGCGCCCGCCCCAGGTTTACGGAAGCTTTACAGAGGCTACAACACGGCGTGACGCCTGTGGGCGAGCATAGGGTGTACCCAATACACTGAACCCATGAGCTCCCAACTGCTGATGATCGAAGACGACGCCCGCCTCGCCGAGATGGTGGGCGAGTACCTGGGCCAGTCCGGCCTGGTGGTGACGCACCGCGCCGACGGCAAGAGCGGCCTGGCCGAGCTGCAGGGGCCCGATGCGGCCGCCCTGCCCGACCTGGTGATCCTGGACCTGATGCTGCCCGACATGGACGGCCTGGAGGTCTGCCGCCGCATCCGCTCGCTGCAGGGGCCGGCGGCCCAGGTGCCGGTGCTCATGCTCACGGCCAAGGGCGACCCCATGGACCGCATCATCGGCCTGGAACTCGGTGCCGATGACTACCTGCCCAAGCCCTTCGAGCCGCGCGAGCTGCTGGCGCGCATCCGCGCCATCCTGCGCCGGCGCACCGATGGCACGGCGCCCGCCGCGCAGGCCCTGCGCTTCGGCACGCTGGAGATCGACCGCGATGCGCGCACCGTCACCGTGGGCGGGCAGCCGGCCGACCTGACTTCCTACCAGTTCGACCTGCTGGTGGCGCTGGCCGAGCGCGCAGGCCGCGTGCTCACGCGCGACCAGATCATGGAGGCCGTGCGCGGCCGCGAGCTGGAGGCCTTCGACCGTTCCATCGACGTGCACATGGGCCGCATCCGCGCGGCCATCGAGGCCGATGCCAAGAACCCGCGCCGCATCCTCACCGTGCGCGGCGTGGGTTATGTGTTCGCCAAGCAGCAGGATTGACGCCCTGTGAGCCTGTCCAACCCCTTCGCCCGGCGCCTGTACCTGCGCATCTGGCTCGCCGTGGTCGGCGGCATCGCCGTGCTCACGCTGGTCGTGGGCTGGGCCTGGCGCATGGCCGAGGAACAGAAGGCGAGCAACAACCAGCCCTTCGTGCCCCCCTCGCGCGAAATGGTGCTGCGCGACGCCAAGGGCGATGTGGTCTTTCGCGGCCCCGCCACGCGGCAGCCGTCGGAACCCGGCGAGAACGTGGAATTCCACATCGAATCCGATACCGGCCAGGCCTTCGTGCTGCAGATGGCGCCGCGCCAGAACCGCGGAGGTGGCCGCCCGGGCAACGCGGATGCCGCGTTCTGGACCCGCCCGCCCTTCGGCTTTCTCTGGCTGCTGGGCATCGTGGGCCTGGCCGTGGCCGTGGGCGTGTACCCCATCATCCGGCGCCTGACCCTGCGGCTGGAGGCCCTGCAGCGCAGCGTCAAGCATTTCGGCGAAGGCGATCTGTCGGTGCGCGTGCCCGAGCAGGGCCAGGACGAAGTCGCCGACCTGGCGCGCCAGTTCAATGCGGCCGCCGCGCGTGTGGAGAGTCTGGTCAAGTCGCACAAGTCGCTGCTGGCCAACGCCTCGCACGAGCTGCGCTCGCCGCTCACGCGCATCCGCATGGGCATGGAGCTCATGGGCGGGCAGCAACCGTCGCCGGCCTTCCGCGCCGAGATCCTGCGCAACATCGCCGAGCTCGACCAGTTGGTCGACGAAATCCTGCTGGCCAGCCGACTGGACGCGCGCGAAGCCGATGTGGGCACGGTGGAACTGGTGGACCTGGTGGGCCTGGCGGCCGAGGAATGCGCACGCGTGGATGCCGACCTGGACGTGGGGGCCAGCCCCGACGGCGTGGACGTGCAGGGCATCTCCAAGCTGCTGCGCCGCGCCATCCGCAACCTGCTGGAGAACGCCCGGCGCTACAGCACGGGCGAGATCAGCGTGGCCGTGCTGCGCCGCCAGGGCCACGCCGAGGTGCGCGTGAGCGACCAGGGGCCGGGCGTGCCGGCGAGCCAGCGCGAGCGCATCTTCGAGCCCTTCTACCGCCTGCCCGGCGCCAGCGAACGTGCGGGCGGCGTGGGCCTGGGCCTGGCCCTGGTGCGTTCCATTGCGGGGCGGCACAACGGCGTGGTGTTCTGCGAAGACCGGCCCGATGGCGCGGGCGGCGCGTGCTTTGTGCTGCGCTTGCCCGTCACTTCCGCCAGCGCCACGCCATGAAGGCGTAGAGCCCCGCGCCCAGCACCAGCACCGAGCCCGCCACCCCCAGCGCCCAGTCGAAGCCCTGCGCCCGCGAACCGGCCTGCGCCAGCAACGCAGCCGCCATGGGCGGCCCGGCGATCTGGCCGATGCCGTACAGCGCCGTGAGCAGGCCCGTGAAGCCCGCGGCGGACTGGGGCCACTGGTAGCGCGCCTCCTGCAAGGCGAAGAAGGTGATGGCGGTGAAGGGCAGGCCCAGCAGCAGGCTGCCCAGCGCAAAGCCTGCCGGGCTGGGCCAGAACATGCCCAGGGCAATGCCCGATGCCTGCAGCAGGTAGGCCCCGGCCAGCAACCAGCGGCGGTCGCGGTGGGGCGCAATGCGCGTCGAGAGCCAGGCACCAAGCGCCACACCGGCACCGAACACGGGCCAGAACAGGTCGGGCCAGACCGAGCCGGCCGGCAGTGCGGCGCGCGCGATCACGGGCAGAAAGGTGGCCGTGACGATGTAGCCCAGGCCTGCCAGGCCATAGGCCAGTGCATGCAGGGCCCGCAGCGCGGCCGGACGGGCCCCCGGCAGGGCCTGTGCAGCGCTCGCACCCGCCACAGCGCCGGGCGCCTCGCGGCCGCGCAGCACCGGCCAGATCCCGGCGCACAGCAGCGCCGCCAGTGCGGCAAAGGTGGCCCAGCCGGCCGCCGCGCTCCAGCCCGCGGCGACCATGGCGCCCGTGGGCAGACCCGTGGCCACGATGCCCAGGCCGGGGCCGCAGAAGATCAGGCCGGCAAGCTGGGGCTGCCCGAGGCGCGCGAGCTGCCCCATGCACCAGTTGGCCGTGCCCAGGAACACCAGCGCGCTCGCCACCCCGGCCACAAAGCGCAGCAGCGGCCACGATGCCGGCCACGGGCAGGCGAGCAGGCCCGTGAGCAGCACCGTGGCCACCAGCCCGCCACGCGCCAGCGCCGCATTGCCGGGCACCGCTGCGGCGGCGCGCCGCGCCAGCCACGGCAGGGCCATGTAGAGCAGTGCTCCGGCCAGGTAGCCGGCGTAGTTGGCCGTGGCCAGCCAGCTGCCGGTGGCAATGTCCAGCACGCCATCGTGCAGCATCATGGGCAGCAACGGGGTGAAGGCAAAACGGCCGATGCCCATGGCCACGGCCAGGGCGACCATGCCGGCCAGCGCGACCCGCAGGGGGGCCCGTTCGGAAGCATGCATGCGGGCGGGAGAAGGGGGAGATGACACCTGGTCCATAGGGGTACCGCAAAGGGTTGCCACGGCGGATGCCGCGGCGTATCATCTTAACAAGAGATTGAGTTTTTGTAATTCATACTTTTTCAAGATGGTCGAATCACCCTCCCCGCTCGATCTGGCGGCCCTGGACATCTTCCGCACCGTGGCGGCCGAGGGCAGTGTCACGCGCGCGGCCGAACGGCTGGGGCGCGTGCAGTCCAATGTGACCACCCGGGTGCAGCAGCTCGAGGCGGACCTGGGTACGCCCCTGTTCCTGCGCGAAGGCAGGCGCATGGCGCTCACGCCCGAAGGGCAGGTGCTGCTGGGTTATGCCGACCAACTGCTGGCACTGGCCGAAGAGGCGCGCCAGGCGGTACGCCCCGGCCCGCCGGGCGGGCGCTTGCGCCTGGGCTCGATGGAAAGCACGGCTGCGAGCCGCCTGCCCGTGCCGCTGGCGCGCCTGCATGGCCAATGGCCGGGGGTGGCACTGGAACTCTCGACCGCCCCCACCCGGGAGCTCGTGGAACGGCTGCGCGCCCACGCGCTCGACGCCGTGCTGGTGGCCTGGCCCCCGGGGCAGGCGCCAGACCCGGTCTTCGAGACCCGGCCCGTGTTCACCGAGGAGCTGCTGCTGGTGCTGCCCGCAGGCCACCCGGCCGTGGCCGGGCCCGAAGAGGTACAGCCCGGCGCGCTCGCGGTGTTCGAGCCGGGCTGCACCTACCGGCGCATCGGACAGGACTGGTTCGCCCCGCGGCCGCAGCCCATGCAGGTGCTGGAACTGGGCTCCTACCATGCCATCCTGGCCTGCGTGGCCGCCGGGAGCTGTGCCGGCATCGTGCCGCGTTCGGTGCTGGCTATGACGCCCCACGCCGCCCTGTTGCGCCACCAGCCGATCATCCGCATCGACACCCTGCTCACCTGGCGCAAGGGCTACCGTTCCAGCGCGCTCGATGCCTTGCAGCAGGCCCTGTCTGCCGACTGACCGCTTTTTCACTTCCCCGCTCCAGGAGTCCGCCATGTCCGACCGCAGCCTTCGCACCGCCCTTTCGCTTCGCCTGCCCATCATCCAGGGGCCCATGACCGGCTCCGACACCCCGGCCCTGGCTGCAGCCGTCTCGGCCGCCGGGGGCCTGGGTTCGCTGGGCTGCGGCATGCGCTCGCCCGCGGCCATGATCGAAGCGGCGGCCGAGGTGCGCCGGCGCACCGACCGGCCTTTCTGCATGAACCTCTTCGTGCAGGACACGCCCACGCCCGACGCGGCCACCGTGGACGCTGCCGTGGCGCGGCTGGCCCCGCTGTATGCCGAGTTCGGTCAGCCAGCGGCCGTGCCCGCGCGCTGGTGCGAGGACTTCGCGGCGCAGTTCGACGCGCTGATCGCCGCGCGCCCGGCCGTGGCAAGCTTCACCTTCGGCATCCTGTCGGCCGCGCAGGTGGAGCGCCTGCACGCGGCGGGCTGCTATGTGATCGGCACGGCCACCACGGTGGCCGAAGCCGTGGCCTGGGCCGATGTGGGGGCCGATGCGGTCTGCGCCTCGGGCATGGAATCAGGCGGGCACCGGGGCACCTTCCTCGGCGACTTCGCCTCGTCGATGGTCGGCACCATGGCCCTGGTGCCACGCTGCGTGGATGCGCTGCAGCCGCGCGGCGTGGCCGTGGTGGCGGCCGGCGGCATCATGGACGGGCGCGGCATCGCCGCCGCCCAGGCCCTGGGTGCCGAGGCGGTGCAGATGGGCACGGCCTTTTTGTCCTGCGACGAATCGGGCATCGGCGCCCCCTACCGCCACGCGCTGGCGAGTGCCAAGGGCACCGATACGCGCACCACACGGGCGCTGACAGGGCGCCATGCGCGCGGCATCGTCAATGCGCTGATGGACCGCCTGCAGGCCGATGAGACGGCCGTGCCCCCCTACCCCGTGCAGAACGCGCTGACGGGCGCGCTGCGCAAGGCCTCGAACGAGGCCGGCCGGGCCGACTACCTGTCGCTCTGGGCCGGCCAGGGCGTGGAGGCCGTGCGGCCCATGGCCGCCGGCTCGCTGGTGGCGCTGCTGGAAAAGGAATGGAGACAAGCCAGCGCGCGCGTGGGCGCAGTGCGCTGAAGCGAGGTCAACGCGTCCAGGGCAGGTCGCGCGCGGTACCTTGGATGACCGGGTGCTCGCGGTGCAGCACCTCGCCGGCCAGCACGCGCTCGTAGTAGCGCAGGTAGCCGCGCGCCATGGCCTCGGCGCTGAAGTGCTGCTGCACGTGCGCATGGCAGGCGCGCGGGTCGGCCTTGTGGGTGCGCACGGCCTCGGCCAGTTCACTGGCGCTGGCCGACAGGCTGCCGCACTCGGCAGGCACCAGCTCGGGCAAGGCACCATAGGGCGTGCTGAACACCGGGCAGCCGAAGTACAGGCTTTCGATCACGGCCAGGCCGAAGGGCTCGTGCCAGCGCACGGGAAAGATCAGACCGCGGGAAGCATTCAGCAGTTCGTTCTTCTGCGGGCCGCCGACCATGCCGAAGAAATGGATGCGGCGTGACAGCGTCCAGCGGAAGCCGCGCTTGAAGTTGATGCGGTCGCCGCCCAGCACGTCGAGCTCCACGCCCGCCAGCTTGGCCACCTTGATGGCGCCGGCCACGTTCTTCACGCCCCAGGCCGCCTTGCCCAGGAAGTGGTAGTGGCCGCGCGGGCGCTCGAAGTCCACCGGGCCGTAGGCCGACCAGTCCAGGCCGTTGTAGACGAACTCGGTGGAGCCATAGCGCGCCGCATGGTTGCGCGACAGGAACACGGTGTTCAGCGGCAGCGGTTTGGGCTTGCGCGCATTGCCATGCTCGGTGACCAGGTAGGGCCGCGAGGGCTCGCTGCGCGGGTTGAACTGGAAGTGGGTGATGTCCACATCGGCCGGGATCTGGCCGTCCCAGGGTTCATCGGGCTTGATGGGCAGCACCTGGGCGAAATCGCAGCTCGAGCCTTCGGGCACGAGGTAGCTCACGCGGTGGCCCAGTTGCACCAGGGTCTTGCCCAGGTCCCAGATCACGCGCTCGGTACCGCCGTAGCCGTACACCGGGATGGGGGAGTTGTTGACCAGCAGGATGTGCATGGGAGAAAGGATACCTGTCGTCGTGGTCAGAAGGGGCGGCCGCAGCCGATGCGCGCGCGCCGCTCGTGCAGGGCCGCCAGCACCAGCGGGCACATGAAGAGGTAGAACATGTTGCCGCTGTTGTGCGCGAGGAAGACCTGAGTGAGCCCGAAGCCGATGTACGACAGCGGCAGCATCACGCCCACCAGGCACAGCGAGAGCGATTCGCGGTCCATCTTGCCCGCGCCATCGCGGATGCGCCGGGCCGTGGGCCAGAACATCACCAGCGGAATGCCGTAGAACGCGAACAGCAGCAGCACGCCGGGCAGGCCGCGCTTGGCGAACAGGTCCAGCACCTCGTTGTGCGCATGGCCGAACTCCAGCACCACGGGGTGTGCGAGCCCGGCGGCCACGCGGCGCGCCTTTTCCTGCTCGTAGCCGGCCCGGCCCCAGCCGGTGAAGGGCCGGTCCCAGCCCATCTGCCAGGCCAGCTGCCAGTGGGCCAGGCGCTGGCCCACCGAACTGCGGCCATCGCCGCGCTGCTGGTAGACCTGCATTTCCTGGCGCGCCTCGTCCACGCGCTGCTCCACGGCCGGCACCTGCGACAGCGCGGCCGCGGCAATGGCCAGCACACACAGGCCCCAGTACACGCGGCGCTGGCCGGTGGTGCGCACAAGCAGCCAGGCGCACACGGGCAGCAGCAGCACCAGGGCCAGCCAGCCGCCGCGCGACTGCGAAAGCACCGAGCCCACCGCACCGAGCACGATGGCGGCCACCAGCAGCAGCCGCTGCCAGGCCACCCAGCGCCGCCATTGCACGACCAGCAGCAGGCCGCTCATCACGGCCAGCAGCATGCTCAGGTTGCCGTACTGGATGGCGTTGGTGAAGCCGCTGGCACGCGGCAGCTGCTCCACGCCAATCTGGTAGATGCCGACCAGGCCACTGCCCACGGCCCCCACCGCCATGCCCATCCACAGCCAGGAGGCCCGCGGCTCGAAGGTCATGAGGTAGAAGATGCAGGGCAGCGCCAGCAGGTACTTGACCGGGCGGTCCATGCTGCCCCAGCCCCAGGTGGCGCCCACATCGAGCAGCCACAGCGCGGCCATGCACGAGAAGGCTGCCGTGAGCCACCAGGCGGCCCGCGGCGCGGGGCGCCGCCACCCCCCGGGGGCGCTGGCCAGCGCCGCCAGCAGCAGCAGCGCCGCACCATAGGAGTAGCCGGACGGCAGCCACAGCGCCAGGCCGGGCACCATGAAGGCGCCCACACTGGCGCTGCGCCCGAACCAGCGGTAGGTGCGGACCGTCACCGGATCACCCGGCCCGTGAGGCTGTCACGATCGTAGTGCAGCGCGGCATAGCGGAAGAAGCCTTCCAGCGCCACGAACAGGCAGTACAGGAAACCCGCGCCCCCGCACAGAAAGCCCAGGCGGAACACATACAGGCGCAGGAACATCGAGCCGCCCGAGGCCAGGCCACGCAGCACGCCGCCACGCTTGCCCAGCTCGGCGCGCTTGGCAGCGCCCAGCATCACATACTGCGTGAGCTTTTCGAGGCTGGTGCGCACAGAGTTGCGCGTGTAGTGCAGCAAGCGCGCGCGCACCAGGCGGCGCGGTACCGCAGCGCCGCCGGGCTCGGGGTGCAACTGGGCCTGCTCGTGCACCACGCCCGTGAACTCACGGACCATGGAGCGCACGAACAGGCGCTCGATGCGCGACTGCGAGAGGAAGTAACGCAGCTCCTGGCCAAAGGCCACCATGCGCCAGCGGATGGTCCATACCGCGCGCTCGCCCGAGCGCACGATGGCCTGCACCTCCTGCTGGAAGGCAGGCGTCATGACCTCGTCGGCGTCGAGAAAGAACACATAGTCGCCGCGCGCGTGGGCGAGCAGGCGGTTGCGCTGCACGGCAAAGCCCTGCCAGTCGGGGTAGGAATGGACTTCCGCGCCCAGGCCCTGGGCCAGGGCGACCGTGTTGTCCGTACTGCCGCTGTCGACGACCAGCACCTGGTCGGCGAAGGCAGCGCTGCGCAGGCAGGCTTCAATACGGTGGGCTTCGTTGTGCGTGAGCACCGCCACCGTGAGCGTGGGCGACGCCTTTGCGTCGCCAGCGGCCACCGACATTGGTCAGTGGCCAACGTGCACGTGCTCGCCCGCCTTCAGGCGGTACACCGTTCCGCAGTAGGGGCACTTGGCCTCGCCGCTGCGGCCCACGTCCAGATAGACCTTGGGGTGGCTGTTCCACAGTTTCATGTCGGCCTTGGGGCTGGGGCAGAAGACCCCGCCCTGGGCGTTCAGGTCCTTGGCCAGCAGTTCAATCACAGCTTGGGACATCGTTCAGACCTTTGCGAGCCAGTGGGCGTATTTCGGGTTGCGGCCGTTGACGATGTCAAAGAAGGCGCTCTGGATTTTTTCGGTGATCGGGCCGCGGCTGCCGCTACCGAGCTCGATGCGGTCGAGCTCGCGGATCGGCGTGACTTCAGCGGCCGTGCCCGTGAAGAAGGCTTCGTCGGCGATGTACACCTCGTCGCGCGTGATGCGCTTTTGCACGATTTCCAGGCCCAGGTCCTTGGCGATGTGGAACACGGTGTTGCGCGTGATGCCGTTCAGGGCGCCGGCCGACAGGTCGGGCGTGTAGATCACGCCGTTCTTGATCACGAAGATGTTCTCGCCCGCGCCTTCGCTCACGAAACCGCTGCTGTCCAGCAGCAGGGCTTCGTCGTAGCCGTCGTCCAGCGCTTCCATGTTGGCCAGGATGGAGTTGGTGTAGTTGCTCACCGCCTTGGCCTGCGTCATCGTGATGTTCACGTGGTGGCGCGTGTAGCTGCTGGTCTTGACGCGGATACCGCGCTTCATGCCCTCCTCGCCCAGGTAGGCGCCCCAGGCCCAGGCGGCCACCATCAGGTGGATCTGGTTGCCCTTGGGTGAAACACCGAGCTTTTGCGAGCCGATCCAGGTCAATGGGCGCAGATAGCACGATTCGAGCTTGTTTTCGCGCACCACGGCCTTCTGGGCTTCGTTCACTTCGTCCTTGCTGAAGGGAATCTTCATGCGCAGGATCTTGGCGCTGTTGAACAGGCGGTCGGTGTGCTCTTCGAGGCGGAAGATGGCCGTGCCATCGGCGGTCTTGTAGGCGCGCACGCCTTCGAACGCGCCGCAGCCGTAGTGCAGGGTGTGGGTCAGCACGTGGATCTTGGCGTCGCGCCAATCCACCATCTGGCCGTCCATCCAGATCTTGCCGTCACGGTCGGCCATTGAGGGAACTACGGGGCTCATGGGGGTCCTTTGGGTTGCTGTAGGTCGCAAAACAGCGATTTTACGGGGCCGGAGGGACCTCGGCCACCGGAGCTGGCGCCTCATCCTGGGCGGGGCGCACCAGTTCCCACTTCACGAGCTTGCCATTCTTGAACTCGCAGGTCACGAAGGAGCGGGATCCATCCGTCCAGCGGTACAGCTCGGGCTGGGCACCATCGTCGGACAGCAGCTGGCCCAGCGAGCGCGTCATGGCCACCACATGCATGAGGTTCACCCCGGGACGCAGCTTGGCATTGAGCATGACGGCGCTGCCAACGTGGCCGATGGGCCGGTCTGCTGCTTTTTTGAGCACATTCATGAGGCGCGTGAAGTGCAGCAGCGCCCACATCATGAGCCCGCCGCCCACAGCCGCCACGCCCGGCCACCCATATTGCACATAGCCGAATGCCAGGCCACCCACCGCCGCGAGCGGCACCACGAGATTGCGAAAATTCATGGGCGGTATTGTCTTATGCCCGGCGCGCACGGCCATCCGTGAAGACCGCAGGCCGGCAAGGCCCTCCCGGCCACCGCCCCTGGAACCCAACGCAGACTGCGCCTGTGTGGCGGGCACGGCCATTTCGTTGTGCAAACGCTACATCAAATGCATGGCTGCGGCCGCCGTATGGCGCAAGCGTGCGCCGCGGTTTACCCTCGCCCGGTTGATACAACCTGATACGCCGGGTGATGCCTGCGGGAGCACAAGCCATGAAACTGGACGACATACGCCTTTCCCCCAAGCTGTGGGGGTCCATCGTGGGCCTGCTGGGTGCCATGCTGCTGGTGTCCCTCTGGGCCCAGGCCCGGACCGACAGCGTCGTGGGCGAGGCCATGGCCTCGCTGCAGTCCTACGACCAGCGCATCACCCTGGCCCTGCAATGGAAGGGCGCGACCGAAACCACGGGCGAGCGCGTGCTGGCCAGCAATTCCACCCCCGATGCGGACCTGACCACGCTGTTCGATGGCCGCGTCAAGGCCGGCGTGACCGGCATCTCGGCCATCCAGGCCAAGGTGGTGGAACTGGCCACCAGCCCCGCCGACAAAGCGGCCCTGGAGCGGGTGGCGGCCGAACGCACCAAGATCCTCGCCCTGAACAAGCAGGCCCGCGAGATCAAGCAGGGCGGCGATGCCGCCGCCTTCAAGACCTTCGTGGAGCGCCAGTACCTGGCGGCCATCGGCAGCTATGTGGACTCGCTCGAGGCCTTCGTGCAGCTGCAGCAGTCGCAGCGCGACGCCGCCAAGCAGGAAGCCGGCGCCGCCCTGGGCCGCGCACGGGTGCTGGCCTGGGCCATCCAGGGCCTGGTGTTCGTGCTCGGCCTGGTGCTGTCCTTCCTGCTGGTGCGCTCCATCAGCCGGCCGCTGGACCGCGCGGTGGAACTGGCCGACGCGATTGCCGGCGGCGACCTCACGGTGCAGGCCAAGGACGACCGGCAGGATGAGTTCGGCCACCTGCTGCGCACGGTCTCGCAGATGGCCGAGCGCCTGCGCGCGCTCGTGTCAGAGGTGCGCACCGGTGTGGATTCGATGTCCAACGCCTCGGTGGAAATCGCCACCGGCAACCACGATCTGTCGTCGCGCACCGAGCAGACGGCCGCCAACCTGGAGGAAACCGCCGCCAGCATGGAGGAGCTGACCGCCACCGTGACCCAGTCGGCCGACACCGCGCGCCAGGCCAACCAGCTGGCCAGCACGGCCGCCCAGGCCGCCGGCCGCGGCGGCGAAGTGGTGGCCCAGGTGGTCGACAGCATGCAGACCATCACCAACAGCTCGCGCAAGATCGCCGACATCATCGGCGTGATCGATTCCATCGCCTTCCAGACCAACATCCTGGCGCTCAACGCCGCCGTGGAAGCCGCGCGCGCCGGTGAGCAGGGCCGCGGCTTTGCCGTGGTGGCCAGCGAGGTGCGCAGCCTGGCCCAGCGCAGCGCCGAAGCGGCCAAGGAAATCAAGGGCCTGATCACGGCCTCGGTGGAATCGGTGGAGACCGGCTCCGGACAGGTCACCCAGGCCGGCCAGGCCATGGACGAGATCGTCAGCAGCGTGCGCCGCGTCTCGGACCTGATTGGCGAGATCACGGCCTCCTCGTCCGAGCAGCGCGACGGCATTGCCCAGGTGAACGTGGCCGTGACCCAGCTCGACCAGATGACGCAGCAGAACGCCGCCCTGGTCGAGGAATCCGCCGCGGCCGCCTCGTCGCTGCGCGACCAGGCCCAGCGCCTGGCCGAGGTGGTGTCGGTGTTCAACGTGGGCTACCAGCCGCCCGCAGCGGCACCAGCGCCCCGCCGTGCCCCCGTGGCGGCGCCACGCCCGGTCGCGGCGCCTGCGCCCAAGGTCGCAGCCCCCACGGCTGCCGCCCGCAAGCTGCAGGCCCCCAAGGCGACTACGGCACCCGCACCCGCCAAGGCATCCACGCCAGCCCCAACGCCCAAGGCCGCAGCCAAGGGCTCGGACGACGACTGGGAATCGTTCTGAGCGGAAAGCCCCCGTTGGGCCACCCGCTCCCATGGGCCGTCACCCCGAGGATGGCCCGCCTGCATGCTCCCTGACCCAGCGCGCCCGCCAGGCCGCGACCCAATCGAGCACCTGGTCGGCGGGCATGGGCCGCGCAATGAAGTAGCCCTGGGCCAGGTCGCAGCCCGATTTCTGCAGGAAATCCCAGTCCTCGGCGTCCTCCACGCCCTCGGCCACCACCTCCATGCCCAGCTCCTTGGCCAGGCCCAGGCTGGCAAAGAAAATGGCGCGCAAGGTTTCGTTGTGGTGGGCGCCATGCACGAAACCCTGGTCGATCTTGAGTTCGTCGAAAGGCACGTCGCGCAGCTGTGCCAGGGATGAATGGCCGGTGCCGAAATCGTCGATGGAGAGCTTGAACCGGCGCAGGCGCAGGCGCGTCAGGATCTCCAGCGGCGCCCGCAAGTCCTTCATCAATTGGCTTTCCGTCACCTCCAGCACGATGGACTGGGGCTTGACCTCGGCCGCAGCGGCCACGGCGGTGATCCGCTCGGGGAATTCCAGGGCATGCAGGTTGTCCATGGACACATTCACGGCCACCTTGAGCGCCAGGCCCTCGCGCGCCCAGGTGGTGCTGTCGCGCAACGCCTGGGCCAACACCACCTGGGTGAGCGCATCGATCAATCCATGGGCTTCGGCCAGGCCGATGAACTGGTCCGGGTACACCAGGCCGTCTTCCGGGTGGCGCCAGCGCACCAGGGTTTCCACGCCCACCACCGCGCCGGTCGAGACCGATACCTTGGGCTGGTAGTGGTTGACCAGCTCACCCGCCTGGATGGCCTGTGCCAGCCGCTCCACGCCATAGCCCTTGCCGTGCAGGTGCTGGGCGCGCCGTGCCGCAGGCACCCACCGCTCCACCAGCTGGAACAGCGCCTGGGGCGGCACGGGCTTTTGCAGGCTGCCCAGCACTTCGATGTGGTGGGCCTGCACCAGCCGGCGGGCCGAGTGCAGGGTGCGCTCATCCTCGCCGCTGACCAGGATCAGGCTGCCGGTGTAACCGTGCTCGACCAGCTTGCGCACGAACTCCACGCCATCCATGCCGGGCATGTTGAGGTCGCACAGGATGAGCTGCGGCGCCAGCGCGGCATCGTCCACCCGGTCGAGCGCCGCCTGGCCGTTGTCGCAGGTATCGACCCGGGTGAATCCCAGGTTGGCCAGTTGCCGGGCCAGCAGCATGAGCATGAAGGGCTCGTCGTCGAGCACCAGGATGCGGATGTCCGATCGGGCGCTCATGGCGTACTGTCCCCCAGGTCGCCGGACAGGATCTCGGCCAGATGCTGGTCGACGGTGGCCATCTCCAGCTTGAAATGCTGGAAGGCCAGCGACAGCGCGTCGATCTGCCCCGCCGCGCCCACCTGCTCCATGTCGGCGCACAGGTCCCCCAGCGCCATGGCGCCCACCGACCGCGCTGCGGACTTGAGCTTGTGCACCGCCGCCACGGTCCTGGCCGCGCTGCCGGCACAGTAGGCCTGCTCCACCTCCTGGGCAATGCGTGCGGCACTGCTGCGAAAGGCCTGCAGAAACTCGCGCACGACCTGCGGGTCCTCCCCCACCAGGCTGCGCAGGACCTCCACGTCGACCGGGCCGGCGGGCAGGTGCAGCAGGCCGGGGCTGCGCTCCCCCGGGGCCTGCGTGGCCGGCGAGGGCTTGGGCAACCAGCGCTCGAGCAGGTCCTGCAGGTCCGACAGGGGGGCAGGCTTGCTCATGTAGTCGTCCATGCCGGCATCCTTGCAGCGCTGCGCCTCTGTCTTGAGGGCATTGGCGGTCAGCGCCAGGATGCGCACGGGCGGATCGACCGCTTCGGCGGCGTGGATGCGCGCGTTCGCGCGTTCCTGCTCCTCGGCGCGGATCACCGAGGCCAGTTGGTAGCCGTCCATGCCGGGCATGTGCAGATCGGTCACGATCAGCGCATAGTCACCGCTGCGCCAGCGTATGAGGGCCTGCAGGCCGTCGCTGGTCAGATCGGCGGTCAGGCCCAGCAGCGACAGCTGCTGCATGATGACCTTCTGGTTGATTTCATTGTCTTCCACCACCAGTATCAGCCGGCGCTGGCGGCGTGCCTCTTCGCGCGACAGCGCCAGGGGCGCCGGGGCATGGCGCGCTGGCGCCAGCGCGCTCTGCTCGTCCTGGCAGGGCACACGCCCCGCCGCCATGGCCACGGCACGCAGCAGCGCAGCACGCGTCAGCACATTGCCATCCACGGAGATGCGGTCCGCATCGAACTGCGGTGGGTAGCGGTGGGGGCCATGGCCGATGACCACGAAGTGCTGGGTCAGCCCCGGGTTGGAACGCGCGATGGCGCGCAGGCGATCAAGCGATGCGGGGCTGTCGGCCTCGGTGTTGACCACCCAGACCCAGGGCCCGGGCGCCAGGCTGGGCGCCAGCCGCCCGGCCGCCTCCAGGCTCGCCACATGCCGTGTGTGCGCGCCCGCATTCGCCAGGTAGGTCACCAGGTCTCCAGACAGCGTCTTGCCGTTGCCGATGATGAGGCAGGACAGGCCGGCCACCAGGGAGGGGGGTGGGGCGGCCCCGTCTTGCGCACCTGCGGCGCGCGCAAAGGGCAGGCGCAGCGTGAAGGTGGACCCCGCACCGGGCGCGCTGACCACGGCAATGCTGCCCCCCATGCGCTGCGCCAGGTTGCCGGAAATGGCCAGCCCCAGCCCGGTGCCGCCAAAACGCCGCGTGGTGGACACATCCGCCTGCGTGAAGGCCGTGAACAGCGTCGCCAGTGTGGCCTCGCCCATGCCGATGCCGTTGTCGATGACCTGGAATTCCAGGGTGACGCTCTGAGCGCCTTGCTCCACCAACACGGCGCGTACCGCCACGCGGCCGGTGGTCTTTCCGCCCGCGGAGAACTTGATCGCGTTGTTCACCAGGTTGATCAGTATCTGGCGCAGGCGCAAGGCGTCCCCGAGCACCAGGCCGGGAATCTCAGGGTCGGTGAACAGGCTCAGTTCGACGCCCTGCTTCTCGGCCAGGCGGTTGAGCATCACGCAGACTTTCTCGACCACCTCCCCCACAGCCATGGGCTCGCTTTCCACGTCCATGTGGCCAGCCTCGATCTTGGAGAAATCCAGGATGTCCTCGATGATGCTCAGCAGCGAGAACGCGGACTCGCGGATCAGGTCCACCATCGCCACCTGCGGGCTTTTCAGGCTGGAGCGCGCCAGCACATCGATCATGCCGATGACGCCGTTCATGGGGGTGCGGATTTCATGGCTCATCGCGGCCAGGAAGTTGGACTTGGCCTGGGCCGCGGCGTCGGCCTCGTTGCGCGCCACTTCGAGCTCTGCGCTGCGCTGGCGTTCGCGCGCATGGGCCGTGGCCAGCTCGCCATAGAGGCGGCTGCTCTCCAGCAGCAGCACGATCAGCACAAAGGACGAGGCCAGCAGCCCGTACACCCGCCCGCCATAGAAGCCCAGGTCAAAGCGCGCCCCGTTGAGCACCGACGCCAGGGCGATGTCCAGCAGCCAGGCCACCAGGGTCACCATCAGCCACAGGTCCAGCACGCTGTGCGCTTTTCTCCACAGGGCCAGCAAGGCCACCAGCGACAGGATCCAGGTGCACAAGGCCACCAGGAGCTTGCCCGAATCGTCCCGGTTGCCGCGCATCAGCACCGGCAGGGCGTCATGGCCGGCGGTGCTCAGCAGCACCAGCGCCAACGCCAGCGCCAGGGTGCCCAGGATGGCCCCTGCGATGCTGCGGTGCACCGCCCCTGTCACCGGCGCCTGGGCACCCGCGCGTGGGCCCGGCCGATCCTTCCAATGGACATAGGCAAGCACAAACAGCGGAAAGCCTCCATGCCACAGGAAATACAGCCACGCCGTGGTTTGCGGGCCTGCCCCCAGGGCGCCGCCGGGTGCAAACAGCCCGGGGAAGCTCAGCCCGTGCGCCACCGCCATGCAGGCGCAGAACAGGTACCCCGCCCCCAGCACCAGCAAGGCACGGGAACGCAGAAAGCTGTACTGGCCGAACAGCAGCACGGTGGTGATCAGGTCACTGGTGACCAGGGCGGTCTGGTAGATGGGGATGAAGGCGCCCACCTGCGGCAAGGCCACGCGCGCAAAGGGCGCAATGGCCAGAAAGATCAGCAGGGAAGCAAAAATCGCGGCAACGGCCACGCGCCGCTGGCGTGTGTCTGCATCCAGCGTGGACAGAAAAGCCGACCCGCTGTCAGAAGGCGAACCCAGAGAACGCTCGATGGCCACAGCAGCCTCCCTCTGCAATCGCTACCGGCGCCGCAGGTGCCTCTGAAGCGGGCATTGGCCGACGCCGGGCGGATTCATCCCATGGACCCGAACCAGCTTAGTCCAAGAGCCCCGCAGGAGCAAGAAAAATGCTGCCAGGCCCGGCACGGGGCCGACCCCAGTGCAGGACGTCAGCCCATTTCGCGCACCACGTTCATCGCCTCTTCCACGCGCTCCACCGCGTGGATGGTGAGGCCCTCGATGGGCTTCTTGGGCGCATTGGCCTTGGGCACCACGGCCACGCTGAAGCCGAGCTTGGCGGCCTCCTTCAAGCGCTCCTGACCGCGCGGCGCAGGCCGCACCTCGCCGGCCAGGCCCACCTCGCCAAAGGCCAGGAAGCCGCGCGGCAGCGCCTTGCCGCGCAGGCTGGAGGTGATGGACAGCATCACTGCCAGGTCGGCCGCAGGCTCGCTGATGCGCACACCGCCCACGGCGTTCACGAACACGTCCTGGTCCATGCAGGCCACGCCTGCGTGGCGGTGCAGCACGGCCAGCAGCATGGCCAGGCGGTCCTTGTCCAGGCCGACCGACAGGCGCCGCGGGCTTGGGCCGCCGCTGTCCACCAGGGCCTGGATCTCCACCAGCATGGGGCGCGTGCCTTCGAGTGTGACCATGACGCAGCTGCCCGGCACGGGCTCGCTGTGCTGGCTCAGGAAGATCGCGCTGGGGTTGCTCACGCCCTTGAGGCCCTTCTCGGTCATGGCGAACACGCCGATCTCGTTGACCGCGCCGAAGCGGTTCTTGATGGCGCGCACCAGACGGAACTGGCTGTGCGTGTCGCCCTCGAAGTACAGCACCGTGTCCACCATGTGCTCCAGCACGCGCGGGCCGGCCAGGGCCCCTTCCTTGGTGACATGGCCCACGAGCACGATGGCCACGCCCGTGGCCTTGGCCGCGCGCGTGAGGTGGGCCGCACATTCGCGCACCTGCGCCACCGAACCGGGGGCCGAGGTGAGCTGGTCGGAGTACACGGTCTGGATGGAGTCGATCACCGCCACCGCGGGCTGGGTGGATTCGATGGTGGCGAGGATCTTTTCGAGCTGGATCTCGGCCAGCACGTTGACCTGGCTGTGGTCCAGCCCCAGCCGGCGTGAGCGCAGTGCCACCTGGGAGCCGCTCTCCTCGCCTGTCACGTACAGCGTGGGCAGGCCCATGCGCTGCAGGGCATCGAGCGCCTGCAGCAGCAGGGTGGACTTGCCGATGCCCGGGTCGCCACCGATCAGCACCACGCCACCCTCGACGATGCCGCCGCCCAGCACGCGGTCGAGCTCGTCGATGCCGCTGGCGGTGCGCTCCACGTCGCTGGCCTCGATGGCCGAGAGCGGCATCACCGCCTGGGCCTGGGCCAGGCCCGCATGCTGCGGCGTGCTGTAGCGGTTCTTGCCCGGCCCGGCCTCGGCCACCTGTTCGATCAGCGAGTTCCAGGCGCCGCAGGAGGGGCACTTGCCCAGCCAGCGCGGGCTGGTGCCGCCGCATTCGGTGCAGGTGAAAACGGTCTTGTCCTTGGCCATGGTGTCGGGTGTCGTGAAGCGGGTGGGTGACTATAGCGGCCAGCGCAGAGTCACAGGCTCCCGTAGGATGTCGGGCTGGCACAGAAAACGCACGCATGCACACTCCCATCAATACCTTCAAGCAGGCCATGGCCGAAGGCCGCACCCAGTTCGGCCTGTGGCTGGGCCTGGCCGATGCCTACAGCACCGAGATCCTGGCCGGCGCGGGCTACGACTGGCTGCTGCTCGACGGCGAGCACGCGCCCAACGACCTGCGCTCGCAACTGCACCTGCTGCAGGCCGTGGCCAGCGCCACCAGCGCACTGCCCGCTGGAGCGCAGCCGCCCCACCCCATCGCGCGCGTGCCCGTGGGCGACACGGCGCTGATCAAGCAGTACCTGGACATCGGCGCCACCACCCTCCTCGTGCCCATGGTGGACACGGCCGAGCAGGCGCGCGACCTGGTGCGCGCCACGCGCTATGCGCCCGAGGGCGTGCGCGGCATGGGCAGCGCACTGGCGCGTTCGTCGCGCTGGCAGGCCTACCCCAACTATGTGCACGAAGCCAATGCCCAGGTCTGCCTGCTGGTGCAGGCCGAGACGGTGCAGGCGATGGAGAACCTCGATGCCATCGCCGCGGTGCCCGGCGTGGACGGCGTGTTCATCGGCCCGGCGGACCTGTCGGCTTCGATGGGCCACCCGGGCAACCCCGGCCACCCCGACGTGCAGGCCGCCATCCACGAGGGCATTGCGCGCATCCTGCGCGCGGGCAAGGCGCCCGGCATCCTCGCCACCAACGAGGCCCAGGCGCGCCAGTGGCTGGCGGCGGGCGCACGCTTTGTGGCGGTGGGCATCGACACCATGCTGCTGGCCAGTGCAGCCCGGCAGCTGCTGGCGCGCTTTCGCCCGGACGGGGCTGCCGAAACACGCCCCAACGGCTATTGAATCAACCGACAACGACAGCAAGAGACAACGACGATGAAAGCATGTATCTACGGTGCCGGCGCCATTGGCGGCTGGATTGGCCTGGCCCTGGCCCAGGCAGGCTGCGAGGTGAGCCTGGTGGCGCGCGGCGCCACGCTCGCGGCGCTGCAATCCGACGGGCTGCGCCTGCGCCGCCCGGACGGCAGTGTCCTCAGTTCGCCCGTGCGCGCCAGCGACAGCCCGGCGGCCCTGGGCGTGCAGGACCTGGTGGTCATCGCAGTGAAAGCGCCCGGCCTGCCCGAGGTGGCACGCGCCATGGCACCGCTGATCGGCCCGCAGACGGTGGTGCTGACCGCCATGAACGGCGTGCCCTGGTGGTTTCTCGATGGCTGTGGCGGCGCGGCCCGGGGCCGCACGCTGGAGTCGGTGGACCCGGGTGGGGCCATTGCGCGCGCCATTCCCGCGCGCCAGGTGCTGGGCAGCGTGGTGCATGCCAGTTGCTCGGTGGAGGCGCCGGGCTTCGTCAAGCAGCATTTCGGCAACCGCCTGATCGTGGGCGAGCCCGATGGCAGCACCAGCGCGCGGCTGCAAGCGCTGGCCGAGGTGCTGCAACGCGGCGGCATCGAGGTGGAAGTCTCCACGAACATCCAGAAGGACATCTGGTTCAAGCTCTGGGGCAACCTCACGGTGAACCCGATCAGCGCGCTCACGGGCGCCACCACCGACCGCATCCTCGATGACGAGCTGGTGCGCGGCTTTGTCTCGGCCGTGATGCTGGAGGCCAAGGCCATCGGCACCCAGCTCGGCCTGCCCATCGACCAGCAACCCGAAGACCGCCATGCCGTGACGCGCAAGCTCGGCGCCTTCAAGACCTCGATGCTGCAGGACGTGGAGGCCGGCAAACCCGTGGAGATCGACGCCCTGGTGGGTGCCGTCCACGAGCTTGGGCAGATCACCAACACACCGACCCCGCACACGGGCGCACTGCTCGGCCTCGCCCGCCTGATGGCCCGCACCCGCGGTTTGTACTGACTCTTCACTTCACCATCCACCCATGCTCAAGCTCTATTCCGCCCCCGGCACCTGCTCCCTGGCCGCGAACATCGCCCTGCACGAGGCCGATGCGGGCCATGAACTCGTGACCCTGGACTTCGCCAACCAGCAGCAGCGCAGCCCCGAGTACCTGGCCATCAACCCCAAGGGCCGCGTGCCCACGCTGGTGACCGAACATGGCGTGCTGTCGGAGACACCCGCGCTGCTGCTCTACATCGCGCAACGCTTCCCGGCCGCGAAGCTCGCACCGCTGGACGACCCCTTCGCCCTGGCCCGCATGCAGGAGTTCAACAGCTACCTGGCCTCCACCGTGCACGTGAACCACGCCCATGGCCGGCGTGCCGCGCGCTGGGCCGATGACGCGGCCGCCATTGCCGACATGCAGCGCAAGGTGCCGCAGACCATGACCGAAAGCTTCACGCTCATCGAGAACCACTACCTGCAAGGCCCCTGGGTGCTGGGCGAGGCGTATTCGGTGGCCGACGCCTACCTGTTCACCATTGCCTCGTGGCTCAAGTCGGACGGCGTGGACATTGCTGCCTTCCCCAAGGTGGCCGGCCACACGGCCCGCATGCGCACCCGCCCGGCGGTGCAACGCGCGCTGGGCTGAGCCCCATCGCCCAAAGAAAAAAGCCCCCGCAGCCTGCACCGGCTGCGGGGGCTTTTTTTTGAGTGGAACCGGGGTTCAGTTCACCTTCAAGATGCGCCAGTCGACGCGGTTGTCGGCGCGGTGCACGATGTCCACCTTCTGCGTGGCGGCCCAGGGGATGATCTGGTTGTACAGCGGAATGTGCGAGATCAGCTCGTGGTCGGCGATCAAGGCTTTTTCGATCAGGCCGTTGCGCGTGGCCGTGTCAGTCTCTTTCTTGATGCGCTCGATCAGCGCATCCTGCTGCGGGTTGGAGAAGCGGCCCAGGTTGAAGTTGCCGTCACCGCCGGCGCCGCTGGAACGGACCAGCGACTGCAGCGAGTAGTAGGCGTCGAAGGTCGGCACGCCCCAGCCCAGCAGGTAGATGCTGGCCTCGTTGCGCTGGATCATCGGGAAGTAGGTGGCAAACGGCAGCGAGCGCAGCTTGGCCTTGACGCCGACCTTGGCCCACTGCGCGGTGATGGCCTGGCACAGTTGCTCATCATTGATGTAGCGGCCCGCGCTGCAGGCGAAGTCCACCTCGAAGCCCTGCGGGTAGCCGGCCTCGGCCAGCAGCTTCTGCGCTGCAGCAGTGTCATAGGGGTAGCGCACATCGGCCCTGGGCGTCCAGCCGTTGATCTGGCGCGCGATGATGGTGCCCGAGGGCTGGGCCAGGCCGCGCAGCACCACGCGCTGGATGGCGTTGATGTCGATGGCCTGGTAGAGCGCCTTGCGCACGCGCACGTCCTTGAGCGGGTTCTTGCCCTTGACGTCGGAGCCTGGCAGCTCGTCGCGGAACTGGTCCAGGCCCAGGAAGATGGAGCGGTTCTCGGCACCGTCGAGCACCTTGAGGTTCGGCGTCTGGCGCACGCGCGGCAGGTCCTGCAGGCCCGGGTCGAGCACGAAGTCGAGCTCGCCCGAGAGCAGCGCAGCCGTGCGCGTGGCGTCGGACTTGATGGGCGTGTAGACGATCTGCGTCACGTTGCCGCCGTACTTGCCCTTGCCCCACCAGGTGGGGTTGGCCTTGAGCACCAGGCGCTGGTCGGGCGTCCACGACTCGAGCACGAAGGGGCCGGTGCCCAGCGCGTTGCGGTGCGAGAAGGGCTCGTCCTTGGTCTTGATGTCCTTGGGCGTGACAGCATTGTTCTTCTCGGCCCAGGCCTTGCTCAGGATGCGCAGCTCGGTGAGCTGGTTCACGAGCACCGGGTTGGGTACGTCGGAGAAGATGTCGATGGTGTGGGCGTCGACCTTTTCCACGCGGTCGATGCCCTGGGTGTAGACCGCGAAGTTGGAGGTCTTGGCCTTGGCGCGCTCCAGCGAGAACTTGGCATCGTCGGCCGTGAAGTCGCTGCCGTCGCTGAACTTCACGCCCTTGCGCAGGGTCAGGCGCAGCTGGGTGGGGCTCACGCGCTTCCACTCGGTGGCCAGCGAGGGTTCGGGCTTGAAGGTCTTGCTGTTGTACTCGACCAGGGTGTCGTACACGGCCGCGTGCAGGGTGTTGTTGACGCCCACGTTCTGGGCGTGGATGTCCCAGGAGGACAGGTCGGTGGAGCGCGACCAGCGGAAGGTATTGGCGTGGCTTGCCAGGGGCAGCGCGCCGGCCAGTGCGGCCGCCAGCAGCAGGGATTGGAATCGCATGGAAAAAACAGTGCTTGTGCAAAAAGTCGTTGTGCACTGCACTATGGACCGCGCGGCCCGGTGGGCGAACGAATTTCTCGTTGTAACCTTATGCGCCGCGCTCTCCGGGCCTTTGCTGCGTTTCAGTGCAGCAGCAACCCCACGGCCAGTGCGACCATCATGGCCGCCACCACGCCATCGAGCACCCGCCAGGCGTGCGGCGATGCGAACAGCGGCGCCAGCCAGCGCGCGCCCCAGCCCAGCGCAGAGAACCACAACAGGCTCGCCAAACTGGCTCCGGCCGCAAAACCCATGCGCAGCGAGGGTGGGTAGGGGCTGGCGATGGCGCCCAGCAGCAGCACCGTGTCCAGGTACACATGGGGGTTGAGCCAGGTGAAGGCCATGGCGGTGAGCACCACGGGCTGCCAGCCGGCCGCTGCCGCGCCATCGGACCCGACCTGCATCGCCGCAGGCTTGTAGGCCCGCAGCAGGGCACGCGCCGCATAGGCCAGCAAAAAGGCCGCGCCCAGCCAGCGAGCGGCCACCAGCAGTGCGGGGTGGGCCTGCACGGCCGAGCCCAGGCCCCAGACACCGGCCTGCACCAGGATGGCATCGGACAGCGCGCACACCACCACCACGGGCAGCACATGCTCGCGCCGCAGGCCTTGGCGCAGCACGAAGGCGTTTTGCGCACCGATGGCGATGATGAGGATGGCGGTCGAGGAAAAGCCGTTGGCAAAAGCCGAAGAGAGATTCATGGCCGCGATGGTGCCCGTCGCGCAGCGGAAAGAAAAGCTATACTTTTTTTCTACCCGTAAGCAATTCTGAATGCACCTCGACACCGCGCAACTGGCGGCCCTGGCCGCCGTGCTGGAAACCGGCAGCTTCGAGCGCGCCGCCGTGGCGCTGCACGTGACGCGCTCGGCCGTGTCCCAGCGCGTCAAGCTGCTGGAGGAGCGCGTGGGCCAGGTGCTGGTGCGCCGCGCCGCGCCCTGCACGCCGACCGAGGCCGGCCAGGCCCTGCTGCGCCACGCACAGCAGATGGCCCTGAGCGAAGCCGATGCCTTGCGCAGCATTGCCGGCAGCGGCGCGGGGCTGGCGCCCGTGCGGCTGGCGCTGGGGGTGAATGCCGATTCGCTGGCCAGCTGGTTCATCGATGCCATGGCCCAGGCTGCGGAACCAACCCCGGGCGCGGCCCCGCCCATCACCTTCGACATCCATGTCGAGGACCAGGACCATTCATCCGAGCTGCTGCGCCAGGGCCGGGTGATGGCCGCCGTCACGGCCGATCCGCAGCCCGTGCAGGGCTGCCAGGTGGTGCGCCTGGGCACCATGCGCTACCGGGCGCTGGCCAGCCCGGCCTTCATGCAGCGCCACTTTGCCCACGGGGTGACGGGCACTGCACTGGCCCTGGCGCCGGTGCTGGTCTTCAACCGCAAGGATGCGCTGCAGGAGCGCTTCATGCGCCGCATCGCGCGGCGCGCGCTGGCACCGCCCGTGCACTGGCTGCCCTCGTCCCAAGGCTTTGTCGCCGCATCGCTGGCCGGGCTGGGCTGGGGCATGAGCCCCGACCAGCTGGCGCGCGAGGCCATCGATGCCGGCCACCTGGTGGAGCTGGTGCCCGGCAAGCCGGTGGACGTGGCGCTGTATTGGCAGTTCTGGCGCCTGAACGTGCAGGCGCTGCAGCGCATGACGCAGGCGGTGCAGCAGGCAGCGTCGGCCGCCTTGCTACCGTAAGAGGGTCAGGCCGGCAGGTCTTCGTGGTGGTCGGCCACGCCTTTTTTCCAATAGGCCGCGATGCGCATGCGCTTGGGGTTCACGCCCGGTTTGGCCAGCACCACCTTGCGCAGGGCGGCCATGTCGGCATGCTCGCCGGCCGCCCAGATATAGCCATCACCCTCGGGGATCGCCAGCGCCTCGGCCGCCTCGGGCAGCGAGCTCACCCACTGCAGATCGAGCCTGGCGGCACTGGCCAAGGCCCGCTGGTCGGCCGGGTTGCGCACCTGGATGCGCACGGTGGCGTTGGCCTCGGCCGGTAGCTCGGCCAGGCGGCGCGCGATGGCAGGCACCGCCGTCTCGTCACCCAGCAGCCAGTGCCACGCAAACGCCGTGGGCACGACCATGCTGCCACGCGGGCCGGCCACGCCCACCCAGTGCCCCACCTGGGCGGCGGCGGCCCAGTCGGAAGCCGGGCCGGCATCGTGCAAGGCCACTTCGACGTCCAGCTCGCCTTTGGCCGCGTCGTAGCGCGCTGGCGTGTAGTCGCGCAGCACGGGCCGCGGCTCGGGCATCACCGGACGGCCATCCTGCATGGAGGGCAGGCTCGCGCGCTCCTGGCCCGGGTGCGGCAGGATGAGCTTGAAGTGGTCGTCGAAGCCCGCGCTCACGAAGTCGGCCATGTCGGGCCCGCCCAGGGTGAGGCGCACAAAGCCGGGGCTGACTTCGGTGCGGCGCAGCACCTGGGCATGGCGTGCCTTCAAGGCATGGCGAACGCGGGTGATGGCCAAGGGATCGGCAGGCGCAGCGGTGACAAGGGTTTCGGTGTCCATAAATTACAATGTTGTTGATTCAATCAACCAAATCATCCGCCAACAAGTTGACTTTGTCAACCGGTCGGCTTTGCCATGCACCGCAACCGCCCCCCCGCCGATGTCTTTGAAGCGATGCACGACCTGATGCACGTGTACCGCGCGCACATGGTGCGGGCCATGGCCGCCATCCACCCCGACCTGACCATGAACGAGGTGCGTGCCCTGGGTTTCGTCGGCCGCCACCCGGGGGCCACACAGAAGGACCTGGTGCGCCACAGCGGCGCCGACAAGGCCCAGGTGGCGCGCATGGTGGCGCAGTTGGCCGAGCGCGGCTGGATCACCAGCCACCCCAACCCCGACGACGGCCGCAGCCGCATCCTGGCCCTGAGCCCCGAGGGCCAGGCCCTGCAGGAGACAGTGCGCAGCCTGCGCCAGACGCTGTCGGCCCGGCTGCTGGCCGGCTGCGATGCGGGCACCCAGGCGCAGCTGCTGGCACTGCTGGAGCAACTGCGCGGGGAGCTGGATGCCCTGCCAGCGTGCGACCGGCGCGGCTGACCACGGCACAGGCGTCCCCGGTGCACCCGGGCCCTGCGCGCACTGCTGGAGCACCCAGGGTGGCCGCAGCTTCAACGCCACAATCGCACCAAGCGGTAAAACTTTACGTGCAGTCGTTAAAATTTGCGTGTAACTTCTGGTTTTTGCGGCACGGCGCCGCTGGCAGAGCCTGCCTGGTTGGGCGGCAAGAAAGGTGTGGCAAGTGGGAGCGTCCATGGCGAAGCAGCAGCCAGCCCTCGCGTTGCGTCCTGCAACCGAGCAAGACGCAGCGTTCCTGAACGCCGTGTACCGCTCGGTGCGCGAGCCTGAGCTCCAGGCCATCGGCTGGCCGGACACCCAGATCGACGCCTTCTGCGCCATGCAGCACCGCTTTCGCACGGCCGGTTACGGCCAGTACCTGCCCCCTGTGGAAACCCGCTTGGTGCTGTGCGACGACCAACCCGTCGGCATGCTGGCCGTTTGCCGCAATGCGGAACGCTGGGTGCTGGTCAACATCGAGCTTCTGCCTGCCGCCCGCGGCCAGGGCATTGGGGCCGAGCTGATCACCCGGCTCCAGCAAGAGGCCCAGGCGGCTGGCGTGGGCCTGCGGCTGCAAGCCGCCAGCGCAAACCCCGTGGTGCACCTGTACGAGCGCTGCGGCTTTGCGAGTGTGGCCGACGACGGCATGGTGCGGCAGATGGAATGGCCGCATGGCAAGCCACGGCGGGCTTCCGCAAGGAAGTCCGGCAACCGTGGCACGAATGAACAACAGACAGTGGACTGATTGAACCAGGAACAACGACCCATGGAATTCGAAGACACCGCGCCCTTGGCCCCAGAGGCCCCGGAATCCGAAAGCCGCCGCCGGTTTGTGGCGCAGACCGGCATGGCGGCAGCTGCTGTTGCCCTGAGCGGCACAGCCAGTCTGGCACAAGCGGCGCAGTTCGCTCAGCCATCAGCGCTGGCAGGGCAGTCCTTGCATGTAGGCATGCTATTGCCCGAAGGACGCGCCTACCCGCAACTGGGTGCGCAGTTGCTGGCTGGCGCCCGTGCCTATGCGGAGCGGTCGGGCGGCGTGCAGCTGCACATCACCCCAGTCTTCTATGGCCGCCACACCGGCCAGGCGGAACGGGCTGCCCAGGAATTGCTGGAAAAGGGGCCGGTCGATGTGCTGGCGGGCTATGTCGACCCCAACGCGGTAGCGCAGTGGACCCCCATGCTGTCGGAGCGCCAAGTGCCACTGTTGGTAGGCGACACCGGCGCCAACGCACTGGACCCGGAGGCCCGTTCTCCCTGGATCGTGCATAACAACCTGGGCTACTGGCAGGCGGCCTGGGCGGCGGGCCGCTGGTCGGCCAAGGCCCTGGGGCCGCGCGCCATCGTGGCGGTCGGCCCGGCAGACAGCGGCTTCGACCATCTGCCCGCCTTCGAGCGCGGCTTCGCCTCGGCCGGCGGCCGCGTGCAGGCCACCGTCCTCACACGTGGGGCGGACGGGACCAGTCGGTTGGACGCGCTGGCTCGGCTGGTACGGCAGACCCGGCCCGATCTTGTATTTGCGCTGGATTCCGGCCCACGGACCGCCGACTTCCATCGGTTCTGGTCCCACTCCGGTATCGCCAACCATGTGCCCCTGGTGGTGGGTGGCATGCTGGCGGAAGCCATGGCCAATGGCCAATCACCTGGACAGCAGGGCATGCGCGTCTGGACCGCTCGTCCGTGGCAGCCACAGGACGATACCGGCCTGAAAACTGTTCCGGAAGCCACGCCATTTCACTTGCTGGGCCAAGAAATGGCCCAGCGCATACATGCTGGAGCAACGCTCTCGGGTGCACGCGGCCTGGCCTTGGCGCAGGCCATGGCGGCTGCCGTACTGCAGACGCCGCGTGGAGAAGTTCGGCTCGATGCCGTCTCAGGCGAGACCCTGGCGGTAACTTACCTGCAAGGCCTGCACACCTTCCCGTCGCCATCCGCTGTGACGCTGCCCTCCGCAGCAGCAAGCGCCTGCCAGGGGCTGTGCGACATGCTGAGCAGCCGCGTCACCGGCACCTACCTGGCGGCCTGAGCGCCTGCAGGAACCTCCTTCTAAAGCGACCCACTATGTCAGATCCATATATCGGTGAAATACGCATCTTTGCAGGTAACTTCGCACCCCGCGGCTGGGCATTCTGCAATGGGCAACTGGTCTCCATTGCGCAAAACTCTGCGCTGTATGCCTTGCTGGGCACGGTCTACGGCGGTGATGGAGTGAACACCTTTGGGCTACCCAACCTCCAGGGTCGCTCGCCTGTGCATTTTGGGCAAGGGCCAGGCCTGAGCCCCTACACCCTTGGTCAGACCGGCGGGGTGGAGGAGGTCACGCTGACGACCAACCAGATCCCCACCCACACTCACTCGCTCGCAGGTGGCACCACCGGGACACAGGCGTCACCCGCTGGTGGCTTGCATGGCACTACGTCGGCCCGGGACTACCGTTACTCATCCCAAGTGGCTGGGGCAACGCTCCACGCGGCGGTGATGCAGCCGACCGGCAGCAACCTGCCGCATGAAAACCTCGCCCCCTACCTGGCAATGAGTTTCATCATTGCCACGGAAGGTATTTTCCCATCCCGCAATTAACCGGAACGGACCATGGAACCTTTTATCGGTCAGATCGGCATATTCCCCTACAGCTTTGCGCCTAGGGGCTGGATGTACTGCCAGGGCCAGATACTGAGCATCGCCCAGAACACGGCCTTATTCTCCATTCTTGGGACTACTTACGGCGGAAACGGGCAAACCACGTTCGCACTGCCCAACCTCAATGGTCGCGCGCCCGTCCATCAAGGCACACTCCAAGGCGGCAACAACTATTCCCTGGGAGAAGCTGCAGGGCTGTCCAGCGTCACGCTGAACACCAGCCAGTTGCCCGCGCACACCCATTCCATCTCTGCTGCGGCTGCGGTGGGCAATGCCGACAACCCCTCCTCGGGGGTCTTGGCGCAATCGAGCATTCGCTCCGACCTCTATACGGCAGCGGCCAACACCACGATGGCACCAGCGGCTGTTGCAGCAGCAGGGGGCACTCAGCCCCATAACAACCTGCCGCCTTACCTGGCCTTGGGGTTCTTCATTGCGGTCTCAGGTACCTTTCCAGCCCGCAACTAACGCTTCCGGCTCTTCTTTTCATTGAAGCAACGCTATGTCTGATTACTACATGGGCGAAATCCGCATGTGCGGATTCAATTTTGCACCCACAGGATGGGCATTCTGCAATGGGCAACTTATGAGCATCAGTCAGCACCAGGCCCTTTTCTCGCTACTGGGCACCACGTTCGGCGGCAACGGCATCACGACCTTTGCATTGCCCAACCTCCAGAGCCGACGCCCCGTGGGAATAGGCACCAGCACGGCAGACGGCCAGAGCTATACGCTGGGGCAGACTGGGGGGGCGGAGACCCATACCTTGACCATCAACGAGATGCCTGGTCACTCCCACCAGTTCTCGGCCTCGACGGACGCCGGAGACCAGACATCGCCGCAGAACGGCTTCCCCGCCGCCTCTGCGGTGGACATGCCCTATTCCACCGGGACGCAAGGAACGTTGGGGTCGACGGTCGGAACCGCCGGAGGTTCACAGCCCCATACCAATCTTCCGCCTTTTCAGGCGTTGAATTTCATCATTGCGCTGCAGGGCATCTACCCCTCCCGCAACTGAGCCGGACAAGAAACCCACAAGGCGCGCTGCGCCACAAGGCCCGCGGGCCGACCGAGGAGTCGATTTCATGCAACGATGGATCCCAACCCTGAAGCCGACCTGGTGGTCCGGCCTGGGCATGCTGGTTCTGGCCTTGGGGGCCAGTGGCCATGCCATGGCTGCCACCATCACGGTAGATACGCTGGGGGATGGCAACACGGGATGCACCCTGCGCAGGGCCATTGCCAACACCAATGCAGGCAGTGGTGTATCGGCAGGCTGTACCGCGGCCGACGCCGGGCCCAACGAAATCCGGTTCCAGGGAACCCAAGCGATTGTGCTGACCGCGGGCAACGGCCCACTGGTCATCCAGCGCTCCGTCACGCTGACCGGCAACGGCGCCGCAATGACCAGCATTTCCGGCGGCGGTGCCACGCGCGTGTTCGACATTCCGGTGGGTACCAGCATCACCCTCGCCCTGAACGGGCTCACCGTGCAAAACGGCAAGGCACTGGCCAGCAGCACCATGAGCAATGCGGGCGGGCTGTTCATTCCTGTGGGCTCCACCGCCAACCTGAGCAACTGCGCCTTCCGCAACAACGACGCGCAGTCCAGCGGCGGCGCCATCGAGAACCGCGGTGCGCTGAGCATCAACGCCTGCACCTTCACCGGCAACACGGCAGCCGGTGAAGGCGGTGCCATCCGCAACATCGGCACGATGACGGTGGACGGCTCCATCTTCAACAGCAACACGGCCGACCGCGGCGGCGCGGTGTGGGTGAACCGCACGGCGGTAACCAATATCGACCTGCTCAACTCCAAGTTCGGTGCCAACACCGGCGGCAGCACAGGGGGCTCGACCACCCCTCTGGGTGTGGCCGTGATGAACGCCACGGGCAGCAGCGCCACCCTGACCACCACGGGAAGCGTATTCAACTCGAGCGCCTACCCCGAAGGGCCACCGACCTTCACGTTCCAGCCCACCACGGCCGTCACCGTGGGCAGCCCTGCCACCCTGTCGGTGACGCTGTCCGGCAACACCACCCCCACAGGCACAGTGAGCCTGCGGTCCGGCGTGGATGCCATTGCCGCTTGCGCCAACCTGGCCCTGACCAATGGCACGGCCAGCTGCAGCCCGACCAGCCTGGTCGTGGGTGTGCACACCATCACGGCCGAGTACCCAGGCGACAGCACCTACCAGCCAGGCACCTCTGCAGGCGTGGCCCAGGTGATCAACGGGTCCACGAATGCCGACACCACGCAGGTCACAGTGAGCGGCCCGCAGAATGCCGAGGTCTGGGTGGACAGCGCCAACAAGGGCACCATCACGGCCAGCGGCAAGCTGACCGTTCAGCTGGACACGCCCGCACCGGATGGCGCCAAGCCTTTCCTGGTCGAGACCAAGACCGCAGGCGGCGGCAGCACACTGGTCACGGGCACACTCACGATCACGCGCGACGGGACCCCGCCGGTGTTCTCCGGCTTCGTGCCAGCCGACAATGGCTTCCTGGGCAGCACCAGCACCATCGACTACGTGCTGAACGAAGATGTTGTGGCCGGCGCCACCATCGTGCTCACGCGCACCGGCGGCGCGGCCGACCCGACAACGCACACCTGCACGCTGCAGGGCACGGCACTGAATGCGGGTACGCACCAGATCGCCTATGCCGCCAATGCCAATGGCTGCACCACGGCACTGAACCTGGTCAGCGACGCCATCTACACGATTGCTTTCAGCGGCACGGACAAGGCGGGCAACGCATCGGCGGCTACCCAGGTCACTGGGGTCACCTATGACACCACGGCCCCGACGGCCAGCCTGACACTGCCCGCTTCTGTCACGGCCGCCAACCGGACGGTCACCGTGGCGGCCGGTGACTTCAGCGGCAGCGATGCAGGATCCGGCATCGCCGCTGCGGGCTATTGCCTGCATGAAAACAGTGCGTCGGCCGGTTGCGCCTGGGGTGCCGTGCCCACGAGCTACCAGTTCGCATCGGAGGGCAGCAAGACGCTGTATGGCTTTGTCAAGGACAACGCAGGCAACATCTCTGCTGCGGCCACGGCCAGCGTGCTGGTGGATTCCGCTGCGCCGGCAACCCCGCTCCTGGTCACGTCGCCCACGCCCCAATACGCCATTGGCAACTCCACTACGCTGACGGTGCGAGGCTCCGAGAACCAGCTCCAGGTCTGGGTCAACAATGCCAATACCGGCCAGGTCATCGCGAACGGCACGGCCACCATCACGATCGACACCACCAACATCACCAATGGCCAGCAGGCCACTTTCCGGATCACCCTGCGTGATGCGGCGGGCAATGCGAGCGGCGAGTTGGTTCTGCCCCTCACTCGCGACACCACCGCTCCGGTATTCAGCGCGACGACCCCGGCCAACAACGCTGCCATCAAGGCCAATGCCACGCTGGGCTACACACTCAGCGAGGCCGTGGCCAGCGCCAGCATCACGGCAACCCGTACCGGCGGCACCGCCGACAATGCATCGCCCCGCACCTGCACGCTGCAGGGCACTGCCCGTGATGCCGGGGCCCATGTGGTGGCGCTGACCGCCGATGCCAATGGCTGCGCGGCCCCGCTGGGCCTGGTCGACGGTGCGATCTACACCTTCGCGTTCGACGCGACCGATGCGGCCACCAACGCCGCCGTGACGGCTTCCATCACCGGCGTGACCTACGACACCAGCGCTCCATCGGCCCCGCTAGTGACCAGCCCGGCCAACAATGCCTCGGGCGAAGGCGCTTCGCTGGCCATCAGCGGCACGGCAGAAGCCGGCAGCCGCGTGGAGGTCTACGAAGCCGCCACGCTGCTGGGCAGTGCCACGGCCACCGGAGGCAACTTCTCGATCACGGTGGCGGGCCTGAGCTTCGCGCCGCACAACTTCACGCTCAAGGCCATCGATGCCGCGGGCAACGAGAGCGGCAATACGGCCCTGGCCTACACGGCCCAAGTGCCCAGCAGTGGCGGCGGATCGCCCCCGCCCGCGGTGATCACCCAGGGCACTGCAACCGTGACGCCGGGCACCCCGGTCACCATTGGCGGCAGCGTGCAGGTCACTGCGCCCCCGGGCAGCACGATCACGCTCAACCCGCAGTCGGGCGGCTCCACCATCACCCTGCCCCCGACGGGCAGCGGCGGGACTCCGGCGCCCGTGACCCTGGTGATCGGTGGCCAGACCTTCAGCATCCAGCCCCAGCCCAACACCGCCACGGTGCTGAGCGTGGTCACGCTGACCGGTGCCAATGGCCAGCCCCAGGTCGCCCTGGTGCTCAACCCATCGACCTCGGGCGACTCGCAGGTGACGCTCAGCGGCACGGTGAGCCAGGGCACGGTGGTGGCCCTGCTGTCCACCACCACGGGCAACCTGCCGCTGACGGCCCAGGGCGACGGCGTGGTCTCGGTCACGCTGGTCACCACCCCGCGCGCTGCCGCAGGCACGCCGCAATCGTGGAGCGTGTTCGTGGGCACCGGCCGCGTGGCGCTGCCACCAGCCACCAACGGTGCCGCGAGCGTGACGGTGCTCAGCGGTGAAGTGGCGCGCCTCGATGGCACGGGCAAGGTGCAGAGCGTGCGCCTGGGCACCGTGGCCGGCACTGGCCTGGGCGACCCCGTGCAGCGCGGCGACCTGCCTGCCGGCATCAACGCCAACGTGGGCTTCGTGCGCCTGGCAGGTGTGCCGACACGCACCGGTGGCAGCACGCCGCTGGAAACCCTGGTGAACGCAGGCCTGCGCACCGTCGGCATCACCGGCAGTGCACAAGCCACCAACGGCAGCATCACCTGGACCCTGGGCGGTACAAGCTTCCCCGTGGTGCCGCTGGAAGTGCGCGTGGTACCTGGCCGCGCGGATGGCGTCACCGTAGCGGACGACGGCAGCATCGAGGTGGCCACGGCAGGCCTGGTGACCCGCTTCGGTCCGGCCCTGCAGTCGCTGGCCGCCATGGGCCAGGCCCTGACGGGCCTGGGTGCCACCACGGTGCTGCAGCCCAATGGCGCACTGCGCGTCTCCCTGGGCACCACCGTCTTCCACCTGCGTCCGCAGTGGCTGCCGATGGGCCGCACGGGCAATGCCCCGGGCTTTGTCTTCAGCAACTCGACGGGCCTGGTCTTCACGGATGCGAACGGTGTGAGCCAGGCCCTGCAGGGCGATGTGGCCGACTACGAAGGCTTGACCAGCCTGCTGCAGTCGCTCCTGGGCTCCACCACCACCTTGCGTACGGGCCTGGATCTGCAGACCGAGCTGGCGCTTGGCAGCCAGCGCTTCCTGCTGGTTCCCGATCTGGCGCTGCTGCCTGCGGGCACCGGACCTGCCAACAGCAACTGGTGGTTCGAGGGCGCCAAGCTCTTTGTGCGCTACCCCGGCGGACTGGTACAGGGATTTGCCGTGACGGCACGCTGAACCGAAACACAGATCCCGCACGGAGCGGGGTGCGCCACCGAGTGGCGCACCCCGCTTTTTTCATGGGCGACGGGTCACGAAAGACCCGGTACCAGGGCCCTCAGCTGCGGCGCGTGCCAGCGCCCAGATGGCGCTCCAGGTAGGCCTGCAGCACCGCGCAGCGCGCCTGCGGGTCGGCGCAGGCCACATAGCTGTCGGGGCGCAGAAGGTAAGCGGCACCACGCGCCAGGCCCACGGCTTCGTGCGCCGGGCCAAACGGAAACCGGTGCAGCGCGATGCCTTGCGAGGTGCACCAGGCGGCGAGCTCGCCCGGTGCATCGCCATAGACATGCACCTGCCAGGCGATATCGGTCAGGGGGCCGTGGTTGTCGGCCGTGCGCACCCAGGGCAGGCGGTCGCCGCCCCGCACCGCGCCGGCCTGGCCTGCAGCCAGGGGGCCATCGTGGTAGCTGATCATCGTCTGCGAGACCATGCGGAAGGCATACTCGCGCACGGCACCCGCGCCAGAGGCCAGCGGCACCAGCAACGGAGCGATGCGCGTGCGCATGAAATCGGCAAAGCTGCCGTCGGCCGTGACAAAGCTGAACAGCCTATCGGTGGTTTCCACCAGCTTCAGTGCAAAAGCACGCCGTTCGGCCTCGTAGCTGTCAAGCAGTGCATCGGGAGCGCCTTGCTGCAGCACGGCGGCCAGCTTCCAGGCGAGGTTGATGGCATCGCCAATGCCCGTGTTCATGCCCTGCCCGCCGGCCGGGCTGTGCACGTGGGCGGCGTCGCCCACCAGGAAGGCACGGCCCCGGCGGTAGTGGTCCGTGACGCGGTGGTGCACACGGTAGGTCGAGAACCAATGCACCGCCCGCACCTGCAGCCCCACGCTCGCAATGGCGCTGTGGCCCACGTCGTCGAAGGCCAGGGATTCGGCCCGCTGCGCCCGTTCATCGCCCACCACGCCGATCAGCCGGCCGCGCCCCTGGTCGTCGTAGGGCAGCCAGGCGGCGAAATCCGCATGGTCCAGCGCGATGTGCGCCTGCCCGTTGGTCGCTGCTGGCCCGCGGGCATCGACATCGGCCACGTAGAAGATCTTGTCGTAGGTGCCGCCCGGGAAACCCGCGCCGATCTGGTGGCGCACCACCGAACGGGCACCGTCGCAGCCGGCCAGGTAGGGGGCTGCGCAAGCCTGCTCGCGGCCATGGGGCAGGCGCAGCCGCGCGATGATGGCCTCGCCCCGCTCCTCGAATCCCAGGCACTCGGTGCGCCACTCCACCCCGACCCCCAGGGCCTGCAGGCGCGCCACCAGCAGCCGCTCGTGCTGGTCCTGGGGGTAAACCAGCAAGAAGGCGTAGGGCGTGAGATCCTGGCCTGCCGAGCCGAAGGACAGCGTGGCGCGCCGCTGGCCCGTGGTCCAGAGGTGGATGGCCGGGATGGTGTGGCCGCTGGCCACCACCGCGTCGGCCAGGTCGAGCTGGCGGTACAGCTCCAGCGTGCGCGCCTGCACGGCCATGGCGCGCGATGCCGTGCCAGGCCCGGCCGCCTTGTCGATGATGCGCACTGGCACGCCCTGGCGTGTGAGCCACAGGGCCAGCACCAGGCCAGTGGGGCCGGCGCCCACGATGAGAACGGGTGCATGGGGCATGGTGGTCTGTCCTCTCCCGTGGTTTGCGGCCTTGCCGCGCAATGCGCCTAAGGCGCTTTCGATACCGATGATTGCAGCGCCCGCACGGCCTCGGGCAGCGAATTCACATGGGGCAGGAAATGGTCGATGGCCGCGCCCAGGGCCACGGCACACACCACGGCGCCCAGCATGGGCTTCCAGGTCAGGCGCACGGCGGCACTGAGCCAGCCCTCGCGCTCCACCCCCATGGCGGCGCGCGCCGTCACCACCGAGAAGGCCAGCTCCACCGCCACGGTGAGCAACACGTCCCAGCCGAAGAACAGCATGGCCAGCGCGCCCGCCCCGAAGACGATGGCCGAGCCGATCAGGAAGATGGCCACGATGGGGATCACGACCACGGCGCCCTCGTCAGCGCCCGACACGGCATCGGCCGCGCCGCTGGCCAGGTCGCCCAGGCCGGAGCCCGCATCCGACAGGGCGGAGCCGAAGTCGCCCGAGCCGCCGCTGGTATGGACCGTGCCGCCCGAGCGCGGCATGGGCATGCTCGGCCCGCTGCCACCGCGCCATGAGACCGCATCGATCGCGATGTCCGCCACGTCCCCAGCCGCTTCGATCGCATCGCCCGCACCGCTGTCCGAATCGTCCTCATCCCGCTGCACCAGGCGCGCCGCCCACAGGCGCAGCACCAGCAGGTAGCCGATGTAGCCGACCGACAGGGTGACCAGGTAGCGCCACGCCAGGGTCTCCATGCCCATGCGCATCTGCAGGTAGGAGGCGCACCACATCAGGACCAGCACGAAGCCGCCGATCAGAAAGCCGTGCAGGCGCAGGCTATAGCGTTGCTGCAGGCTGTCCGCCAGGTGGTGGCGGGGCTGCATGCGCACGGAGCGCCAGTTCGAGGCCTTCTTCTTGCGGGAACTGTTGCTGTTGCTGCTACTGCTGCGCTTGTCGGCCATGGAGCGACTCCTGTCGGCTGGGTGGAGAGGGGGTTCCGCCGCGCAGCGTACCCCATCCGCACCGGTTCACACCCCGAAGCGCAGGCCCGAGCGTGAACAGATGCTCAACAATTCAATCGACGCTGACAGGTACACGCTGCGCCAGCGCGCACATGAGTTCCCAGGACACGGTGCCCGCCGGCTCGGCCACCTCGTCGATGGTCAGCACCGCCCCGTTGCTGGCACGGCCCCAGAGCGTGACCTCGCTGCCAAAGCCGACCTCCATGCCCGCCTGCAGCAGCGGCGTGAGGTCGACGGTGACCATGTCCATGCTCACCCGGCCCACCAGGCGCGTGCGCACCCCGTTGACCAGCACCGGCGTGCCGGTGGGGCAGTGGCGCGGGTAGCCGTCGCCGTAGCCGCAGGCCGCCACCCCGATGGTGAGCGGCCCGTCGGCGACGAAATTTGAACCATAGCCCACCGTGTCGCCCGCCTGCAATTGCTGCACAGCCAGCAGCCTGGTCGCCAAGGTCATGGTGGGCGCCAGCTCCCAGTGCCTGGCGGTGTTTTCCGGATGGTCGGGGGCATTGCCGTAGAGCACGATGCCGGCACGCACCCAGTCGCCGCGCACGGCCGCATCGCTGCTGTGGCGCAAGGTGGCGGCGCTGTTGGAGAGTGTGCGCTCACCCGGCAGATCGGCCGTGGCCTCGTTGAACGCCGCCATCTGGTGGGCAATGCCGCGCGGGCCGTCGGCATCGCTGAAGTGGGTCATGAACGAGATCTCGTCCACCTGCGGCAGGGCATTGAGCCGGGCCCAGGCCGCACGGTAGCGCTGGGGCGTGAAGCCCAGGCGGTTCATGCCCGAGTTCATCTTCAGGAACACGCGGTGCGGCACCTGGGTCTTGTGCGCGGCCAGCATGTCGATCTGTTCGTCGCAGTGCACGGCATGCCACAGCCCCAGGCGCGAGCACAGCTCCAGGTCGCGCGCCTCGAACACCCCTTCGAGCAGCAGGATGGGGCCGCGCCAGCCCAGCTGGCGCACGCGCTCGGCCTCGGCCAGATCGATCATGGCAAAACCATCGGCGCCGCGCAGGCCTTCGTAGGCACGCTCGATGCCATGGCCATAGGCATTGGCCTTGACCACGGCCCAGACCTTGGCATCGGGCACGCTCTTGCGCACGCGCTCCAGGTTGTGGTGCAGGGCGGCGGTATGGATGGTGGCGTGTATCGGGCGTGGCATGGGGTTTGACCGGGTGGGATGCCCTGGATTCTGGCACCGTGACCGTTTACCCACGTGATATAACCATCTGTCGGCCACCCGGCTCCCCATATTTAACAGGGCATCAGTTCGCCTGATGCAGCACCAGCCATTCGATGAAGCGCGGTTTCTACACCATCATGTCGGCGCAGTTTTTCAGCTCGCTGGCCGACAACGCACTCTTCGTGGCAGCGGTCGAACTCCTTCGTTCTGAGGGTGCGCCCGAATGGCAGCGCGCCGCGCTGGTGCCCATGTTCGCGCTGTTCTATGTCGTTCTGGCGCCTTTCGTGGGGGCCTTTGCCGACGCCCTGCCCAAAGGGCGGGTGATGTTCGTGAGCAATGCCATCAAGGTGCTGGGCTGCCTGATGATGCTCTTTGGCTCACACCCGCTGATCGCCTACGCGGTGGTGGGCCTGGGCGCGGCGGCCTACTCGCCCGCCAAGTACGGCATCCTCACCGAGCTGCTGCCGGCCTCCCAGCTGGTCAAGGCCAATGGCTGGATCGAAGGGCTCACCATCGCCTCCATCATCCTCGGCGTGCTGCTCGGTGGCCAGCTCGTCGGGCACAACGTCTCGGGCATGATGCTGAGCTTCGATTTCCCGGTGATCGACACGGGCGTGGACACGCCCGCCGAGGCGGCCATTGCTGGATTGATCGCGATCTACGCACTGGCGGCCTGGTTCAACACCCGCATTCCGCACACCGGCGTGGAGATGCGCCCCCTGCGCGCCGACCCCTCGCGCAGCGTGCTGGCCAACACCATGGCCCTGCTGCCCGACTTCTGGGCCTGCAACAACCGCCTGTGGCGCGACAAGCTGGGCCAGATCTCGCTGGCCACCACCACCCTGTTCTGGGGTGCGGGCGGCAACCTCAAGTTCATCGTGCTGGCCTGGGCCGGTGTGGCCCTGGGCTACAACACCACCCAGGCCTCAGCCCTCACGGGCGTGGTCGCCATCGGCACCGCGGTGGGCGCCGTGGTGGCGTCCATGCGCATGCGGCTGGACATGGCCACCCGCGTGATCCCGCTGGGCATCGCCATGGGCCTGCTGCTGATACTGATGGTCTTCATCAAGAACATCTGGCTGGCCATTCCCTTTCTGATCCTGCTCGGTGGCCTGGGCGGCTACCTGGTCGTGCCCATGAATGCACTGCTGCAGCACCGCGGCCACAACCTGATGGGCGCCGGCCGCTCCATTGCCGTGCAGAACTTCAACGAGCAGGCCTGCATCCTGGCGCTGGGCGCGTTCTACAGCCTGTCGCTCAAGTTCGGCCTGTCGGTCTTCGGCGCCATCACCATCTTCGGCCTGGTGGTCGCGGGCATCATGTGGATCATCCGCCGCTGGCACCAGAACAACTGCGTGACCCACCGCGAAGAGGTCGAGCACCTGCTGCACATTGCGCGGCAGGATGCGCATCATTGACTCCCCCCTGAGGCGCTGCGCGCCTTCCCCCCAAGGGGACGCCGCCCCTGCGGCGGGGCGGCCCTTGCACGGCGGCGCTGGCTTGGGCCGCGCCCGTTGCACAGGTCGTGCCGCAAGCGGATACCATGGGCGCTTCAGCCACCGAGGAGCCCCCCCCAATGCCCGACAGCATCTACGATTTCGAAGCCCTGCAGATGAATGGGCAGAGCGTGCCGCTCTCGCAGTACCGGGGCAAGGTGCTGCTCATTGTGAACACGGCCAGCGCCTGCGGGTTCACGCCGCAGTTTGGGGGGCTGGAAGAGCTGCACAAGGAGTATGGCGGCAAGGGCCTGGTGGTGCTGGGTTTTCCGTGCAACCAGTTCGGCAGCCAGGACCCGGGCAGCAACGACGAGATCGCGAGCTTCTGCCAGCTCAACTACGGCGTGAGCTTTCCGATGATGGCCAAGATCGATGTCAACGGGGCCAATGCATCGCCCCTCTACAAATGGCTCACGGCCGAGGCCCCGGGCCTCCTGGGTAGCAAGGCCATCAAGTGGAACTTCACGAAATTCCTGGTGGGCAAGGATGGCCAGGTGATCCGCCGCTATGCCCCGCAGGATGCGCCCAAGAAGCTCGCAGGCGATATCGAGGCCGCGCTGGCCTGATCCTGCGGCCTACCTACCTCTGCCAGCGGCAGAGCACACGCTCGCGGCCTGTGACAGGGTTGCGGTCCGGTGCGCCTTCCTGCAGGCCGCAGCGCGCATAGAAGCGGCGTGCGCCCAGGTTGCCGCTGGCCACATGCAACGACCAGCCCGCCGGGCACAGCGCGCAGACCTGCGCGACCAGGGCCGCGCCAATGCCCTGCCCCTGCAATTCAGGGTCCACGAACAGCTGGTGCAGGTAGCCCGCGCCCACATCCAGCACCAGGAACGCGGCGATGCGCCCCTGCAGCTCGCCCACCAGCGTGAGGCATGGTGGCCCGAAAAACTCCCCCTGGACCCGCCCCAGCCAATGTGCCAGCGGCGCGACCTCGGCCACCGCGGGGTTGGCCGACGCCCAGGCACGCCGCCACAGCGCGGCCAGTGCGGGGGCATCGTCCCTCCCAGCGGGGCGCAGGGGCAAGGGCTCGGGCAAGACGGGCGCGGCAGTCTCCATGGGGGGATCTTCTCGGTCAACGGGCCGCCAGTATCCCCCCTGGTGCCGCCTTGGCCCGCACCGCCCTGGCCGGCGGCAGGCCGAACAGCGGCCGCAGCCAGCGCGAGCGCCGCACCAGTCCCGTCAGTGCCCAGCACAGCAGCACCGTACCGGCCAGCAAGGCGAGCGGTTCCAGCACCGGGCCCAATGGCCAGCGCGCCAGGGCGACCGCGAGCACGATGATGGCCGTCTGGTGCAGCACATACCAGGGGTAGACGGCCTCACGCGCCCAGGGCAGCCAGCGCCAGGGCCGGTTGAGCCGGTGGTGGCCCCAGCCCAGGAGGGCCAGCAGCATGCTCCACAGGTACAGGTCGGCCAGCACCCGCACGGCGGTGCGTGCCAGCCAGCCGCCGTTCTGCACGGCAGGCCCCCGCAGGAGCATGAACAGCGCCAGCAGGAGCAGCGCCCCCGCCAGAGTGCGCCAGCGCAGACGTACCAGCTCCGCCCACAGGCCGGCATCGAGCCCGATCCAGTAGCCGTACAGGAACAGCGTGAAGTACACCGCATGCAGCCAGGCATCGTGGATGAGGTCGTGCGTGGGCGGGAAGTGGCGCCACAGCAGCAGCGAGTACAGCACCAGGGGCAGCAGGGGCAGCAGGAACAGCGCGGCGCCCCGCAGGCCGGTAAAGGCCGCACGCAGCCGCTGCCCCCTGGCCGACTCCAGCCCGGGCAACAGCAGCGCCAACACCACCGTGTAGGCCCACAGGTAGGCCAGGTACCACAGGTGGTTCCAGGTCACGCCCACCTCCCAGCCATCGAAGGCACCTGCCGGCCAGCCACCTCCTGCGCCGAAATAGCGGAGCAGAAAGGCCCCGAAGCCCGGTGCGATCAACCCGTTGGCAACGCCCTGCGCATAAGGCTGGTAAGGCACCACGATGGCCATGCCGAACACCAGCGGCAGCAGCAGGCGCCAACTGCGCAGCCGGACCAGCCCCGGCACGGTCTTGCGGCCGCGCACCAGTCCGAACGCCAGCCCGGACACCAGGAACACCAGGTCCATGCGCCAGAGATTGAGCGCCCGCATGGGCGCCTGCAGCCATTCGGCCGCATGCGGGCTCTTGAGGTGCCAGTGCCAGTCGGCCACGTAGTACATAGCCACGTGGTAGACGATGACCAGGGCGAAGGCAAGGGCGCGCAAGGCATCGATGTCATGGCGGCGCGGGGCCGCGGAGGGAAGGTGGTGGGGATCGGTCATGCCCCCATGCTCGCGCCGCAAGGCCTGTGCCCTGCCCCCTGCGGGACGGGGACCCATGCACTTTGGGATGGGCGGTGGCCGGCAGGGACGAAGATCGGGCCCGTTTTCCAACCCGATCCAGGCCCTTGCCTACACTGGGGGCATGTCGTCCCCGCCCACCCTGCCCTGGCCCGAACGCTACCGCCCGCTGCGCCGCCGCGCCGAAATCGGCTTCTGGGCCACGGTACTGCTGGTCCAGGCGGCCTTCAACAGCGTGGTGACCTTGATCGACCTGCGCTCCGCGGGCCGGCCGGTGGCCGCTTGGGAGCCGGCGCTGTGGGAGTTGTCCAGCGTGCTGGTGGTGGGCCTGCTGATCCCGGCCATCGTCGCCTTCGAGCGCCGCTTTCCCCTGCACTGGGACACGCTGCGCCGCCACCTGCACTGGCATGTGCTGGGCAGCCTGGTGTATTGCACCGTTCACCTGGCGGCCATGATCGCGCTGCGGCATATCGCCTACGCCGCGCTGGGCGCCGAATACCGGCTGAACGGCCCCTGGTGGGCGCAATGGGGGTACGAGTACCTCAAGGACGTGCGCACCTATGCACTCATCGTGTGCGCCTTGGTGAGCTACCGCTTCGTGCTGCTGCGCCTGCAGGGCGAGGCCCGGGTGCTGGACGCGCCCGAGCCCTCGCCCCTGCAGGAGGTGCCCGCCACCCCAGCCGTGGAATCCGCAGAGCCGTCCCCCCCGTCTGCCACGGTGCCGCGACCCGAGCGCTTTCTGGTGCGCAAGCTGCGCCGCGAGTTCCTGATCGCTGCCAACGACATCGCCTGGCTGCAGGCCGAGGCCAACTACGTGGGCCTGCACGTCAACGGGCACGACTACCTGGTGCGCTCGACCCTCACGGACTTTCTCACCCAGCTGGACCCGGCGCGCTTTGTGCGCGTGCACCGCAGCTATGCCGTGAACCTGGACGCCGTGGCCGAAATCGAGCCGCTGGACAGCGGCGATGCGCGCCTGCGCATGAAGGACGGCAGCACCGTGCCCTGCAGCCGGCGCTACCGGGACGCCCTGGCATAGGAGGCTGTGCCGTCACGAGCGCCAGGGCAGTTCCAGGGTCTCCCCGTCGGGCAGCCGGGTGTCCACCGGCGTGCCGGCGAAGATGCCGATGACTTCGAGCGGCACCGCCCCCACGCTGAACAGCTGGTGCACCTGGTCGCGCGGCAGCGCCACCACCGATTCAGGCCCGAAACGGTGCACCCGGCCATGGGTGTGGACTTCGCCCCAGCCGCTCAGGCACAGCACGACCTCGTCGCAGCCGTGCTGGTGCGGCGGCGTGGCGGCACCGGGTTCCAGGCGTTGGCGCCATACCGACAGCTGGGCCAGGCCGGTGTCCGATCCGGCCCAGGTGGCATGGGCCACGCCAGGGATGGGGGTGGGCTCGGGGTGGGTTTGCGCAAGAACTTGCATGGGGACTCTCTCTTTCCAAGGGGGTGAATGAAGAACTGCAGTGTGTCCAGCGCGCAACCTTTCGAGAAGACACGCCAGTGCCTTAACATTGCCGAAAATTCTTCGTCAATCACGCCGCGAGGGCGAGACAAGGAGCCCCCATGCCCGGCCTGCAGCAGTTCGTCGCCTTTGCCGAGACCGCCAAACAGGGCGGGTTTGCCGCAGCCGCACGGCGGCTGGGCGCGGCCCCCTCCACCGTGGCCAAGTCGGTGCAGCGGCTCGAAGAGGGCCTGGGGGTCAAACTGTTCCACCGCACCACGCGGCAGGTCACGCTCACGCCCGATGGCGAGCGCCTGTACCAGCGCTGCCAGCGCGTGCTGACGGAGCTGGAGGATCTGCAGGCCGACGCCTCGGGTGCGCGCCAGACGCTCTCGGGCACCCTGCGCATCGACCTGCCGGTGTTCTACGGCAAGCACTTTGTGCTGCCCCTGCTGGCAGCACTGCGCCGCCAGCATCCCCAGCTGGAGATGGACATCAGCCTCACCGACCTGCAGGTGGATCTGGTGCGCAGCGGCATCGACCTGGCCGTGCGCATCGGCGCGCTCAAGGACTCGACCCTGGTGGCGCAGCGGGTGGACCGGCAGCAACTGATGCTGTGCGCCAGCCCCGCCTATCTGGCTGCACACGGCACGCCCCGGTGCATCGATGACCTGGCCGCGCACGCCACCGTGGTGTTTCGCCTGCCCAACACAGGCCGCGACCGCAGCTGGCAGTTCCAGCAGCAGGGACAGGCCTTGGAGTACACACCCCACCCGCATGTGCGCATGAGCGAGACCGAAGGCCTGCTGGAGGCCATGCGGCTGGGCATGGGCCTGTGCCAGGTGCCCGACATGCTGGTGCAGGCATCGATGGCCCGGGGCGAACTGCAGGAGGTGCTGCCCGACCTGCGGCCACCCGCCATGCCCATCCACATCGTCTACCCCTCCGGGCGGCTGCTGCCCGCGCGGGTGCGCGCCGCCATCGACATGCTGCAGGCGCTGCGGCAGCGCCTGCCCGCCGCCGACATGTGAGCGGACAGGCTCAATCCGTGCCCGCAGGTGCGGGAGCGCAGGCGGGCGGCCATTCTGGCGGCCGCGATTCCATCTCGGCCTCGATCTGGCGCAGCATGTCGGCCAGGGTCTTGCCGGGCTCCTGGCGGAAGCGCTCGGGCAGCACGGTGAGGGTGGCGATGCGATCGATGCGGAAACCGCGAAAATCGTTGCGCAGCTCGCACCAGGCCGACAGCGTCCAGACCTTGCCCCAATAGAAGCAGCCCAAGGGGCGCAGGCGGCGCACGCTGGGCCGGCCCTGCACGTCGGCATAGTCGATCTGCACCACATGGCAGCTGTGCACCGCTTCGCGCAGGGTCTGCAGCGTGGCCTGGGAGCGCGGCCCCAGGCCCACCGAAGGAGCGTAGAGCGCCTGCGCCTCGGCCGCCACGCGCGCCTCGGGCGGCAGCACCGAGAGGATCTTGCCGAGCGCCCCTTCGACCTCGCGTGCCAGCCCGGCGTCGAGCCATGCCTGCGCCAGCCGCGCAGCTGCAACGAGGGCATTGGCCTCACCCTGGCTGAACATCAGCGGCGGCAGGTCAAAGCCTGCGCCCAGACGGTAACCGACACCGGCCTCGCCCTCGATGGGCACGCCCTGGTGCTGCAGGTCGGCCACATCGCGGTAGATCGTACGCTGCGACACCTCCAGCCGCTCGGCCAGGAAGGCGGCGGTGGACAGGCGCCGCCCACGGATGAGCTGGACGATCTGGAACAGGCGGTCTGCGCGGCGCATGGAATGGGGAGATCAGATGCCGATGTGGATGGCGACGCGGTCAGGGCCCGGGTAAGCCTCGAAGTCCGTGGCGAAGCGGCGCTTGATCTGCGGGTTCTCGGCGAAGTAGCGCCACACCTGGCCCCAGGCATCGATCACCATCTGCGGCATGGCGCCCTGGCCGTGGAACACCAAGTAGTCGCCCGCCTCGATCTCCACCGTGGTGGCACCGCCCACGATCTCTGCGCCCGCGGGCGCGTCCACACCGGCCGTGACGTCGAAGGCGCCATGCTCGTTGGACTCGTAAGCGCTGTAGACGCCGAAGATGCGGCCGTCAGCGCCCGGCTTGGGCAACTTGTGCTCCCAGCTTTCGCTGAAGAAGCGGTCCCACAGGCCGCCGATGCGCGCGGTCTCGGGGTTCATCTCTTCGCTGTTGCGGGTGCGCACGGCGATGCCGGCAACGCGAAAGGCAGGGATCTTTTCAGAAACGGGTGGCATGCGGTTCTCTCTCTCTGGGTTTGTCAGGAGCCGTGATGGTGCCGGCCCCCTGCTGACAACCTTGTGTCAGCAGGATGGCGCGGCGCACGGCAAATTGCAACCAGGGGAAAGAGAGGCCGCCATCCCGCCCGAAGGCGGGGCTGCTGCCAAGGCCTTGTCAGCAGCCGCCCCCAAGGGAAGGAGCCTGTGCAGCGGCTCAGGCCGCAGGGGCGGTGGTCGCTGCGGCGGTGGCAGCCGCGGCCACCACACTGCGATAACGGCGTGCGCGCTCCAGCGTCTGGCCGGCTGCGCGCGCAGCCATGCCGTACATGTCGGCGAAAGCCTCCAGGGTCTGGCCGCTGGCCTCGAAGGCGCGCAGCAGGGCTTCGTCGCGGGCGTTGCGCATGGCCCATTCGGCAAAGGCCTCTTCGAGCAGGGTATTGGCCTCGTCATCGCGGCCCGTCACCAGCTCGGTGTAGGCCTCGCGCGTGAGGCCCGAGGCCTCGAAGGCCTGGACCAGGCGGTTGCGCAGCTTGGGCAGCAGGTCTTCGCCGGCGCGCGCCTTGCTGTTCTTGCGGCGGCGGTAGACCTCCAGCAGCGCGTGGTGCACATGCTCGGGCGCCATGGCTTCCACCGGCTTGCCCGCGAGGTCGTGGCGCTTGTCGCCCGCGGCCACGCTCTGCAGGTAGCGGGTGGAACGGGTGTGGATGCCCAGGGCTGCCTTGAGCGCCTCGCGCTCGAACAGCTCGGGGTGGGCCGCCTGCAGATCCTGGAAGATGCCGCGCTTGAGCGGGCGGAACACCGCGCCGAAAAGCTGCGGGTACAGGCCGGCCAGTTGCTCCAGCACAGGGTGGGTGCGCGGTGGTGTGCGCTGGGCGCCGGCAGGGGCCGCGGCGGCCCCCTTCACTTCGGGCGCAGCGGTGTCATGCGGGCGCGGGTTGCCGCCATCGTGCTTGCCACCGCGGCCGCCACGGCCTCCGCGGCTGCGCCGGCTCTTGCTGGCAGGCGCCTGGGCTGGCGAATCCCCGCCCTCGGCTCCGGCCGAAGCCACGGCGGAGGCAGGCGATGCGGCCTGGTCCGCCGTGGGGGCAGCGGCGGCGGGCGCGGCGATCTTCTGTTCTTGTTCTGGCACGTTGTCGGTCATGGCGTAGCGAGGAAGGGGGGCAAGAAAACCCTCAATCATGCCAGCCTTGGGCTGGAAAGCCTAAAAATCAGGCCAAAGCCTCATCCAGCACCTCGATCCAGTGGCGCACAGGCGTGGCCGTGCCGCTTTGCAGGTGCGTGATGCAGCCGATGTTGGCTGAGAGGATGGCCGCGGGCGGCTGCTCGCCCAAGGCCTCACCCAAGGCGCCGAGCTTGCGGTCGCGCAACTGGTACGACAGCCCGGGGTTGAGCACCGAATAGGTGCCGGCCGAGCCGCAGCACAGGTGCGACTCGTTGCGCGCCACGCGCAGCGTGAAACCCAGCTTGGCGAGGTGCGTCTCGACCCCGCCGCGCAGCTTCTGCCCATGCTGCAGCGTGCAGGGCGGGTGGTAGGCGTACTGCACGTTGGCCTGCGGCCGGACGCGCCCGGCCAGCCGCTCGGCCAGTTCGGGCAACAGGTCCGGCAGCAGCTCGGACAGGTCGCGCGTGAGTGCGCTGATGCGCGCCGCCTTGGCCGCGTACTGCGCATCGTCCTGCAGGATATGGCCGTATTCCTTGACCGTGACGCCGCAGCCCGAGGCATTCATGACGATGCATTCCACACCGCCCGCCTCGACCAACGGCCACCAGGCGTCGATGTTGGCGCGCATCTGGGCCTTGCCGCCCTCCTGGTCGTTGAGGTGGAACTTGACCGCGCCGCAGCAGCCGGCCTTGGGCGCCACCAGGGTCTCTATGCCCGCCGCGTCGAGCACGCGCGCCGTGGCGGTGTTGATGCCGGGCATCATCGCGGGTTGCACGCAGCCGGCCAGCATGAGCACCTTGCGCGCGTGTTCGCGTGTGGGCCAGGCACCGGCATCGCGCGGGGCCGGCACCTTGGCCTGCAAGGCCTTGGGCAGCAGGCCGCGCACCATCTGGCCGGCTTTCATCGCCGGTGCGAACAGCGGCGAGGGCAGCCCTTCCTTGAGCGCCCAGCGCAGGGCCTTTTCGCCGGCAGGGCGCGGCACTTTCTCGTCCACGATCTTGCGGCCGATGTCCACCAGATGGCCGTACTGCACGCCGCTCGGGCAGGTGCTCTCGCAGTTGCGGCAGGTCAGGCAGCGGTCCAGGTGCATCTGGGTGGCGCGCGTGGGCGCCTGGCCTTCGAGCACCTGCTTGATCAGGTAGATGCGGCCGCGCGGGCCATCGAGCTCGTCGCCCAGCAACTGGTAGGTGGGGCAAGTGGCCGTGCAGAAGCCGCAGTGCACGCACTTGCGCAAAATGGCCTCGGCCTGCTGGCCATCGGCGCGGGCGCGGTATTCAGGGGAAAGTTGGGTTTGCATGGTGCATGCCTGGCAGTTGAAGGGGTGTCGGCCGTGGCCGGCAGAGCGGCGCGGCCCTACCAGCCTGCCGCCATGCGCCCGGGATTGAAGATACCGGCCGGATCGAAGCTGTGCTTGAGGCGCGCATGGATCTGCTCCAGCGCCCGTGACGGCAGTGGCGCATGCCCTGCCCCCCCGGGTTCACGCGCCGCGGGTGCGCGGAACACCGCTGCGCTGCCACCCGCAGACCGGGCCGCTTCGCGCAGCGCATCGCCGGCGGCTTCGGGCGCCTGCACCCAGCGCAAGGCTCCATGCCATTCCACCAGGGCCTGGGCGGCCTCGGGCAGCGCCAGCACGGGCGCGGTGGCGGGCAGGGACAGGCGCCACAGGGCCTGGTCCGGCCGGCGCGCGGCAAACCAGGGCAGCACCTGGTCGCGGCATGCCCCCCACTGCACAGCGGCCATGGCTGGCTCCAGGCGCTCCCCCCCCAGGCTGCGGCAGGCCGCCTCGACGGCGGCCACGGCGCCACGCAGGCGCAGGTGCAGCACGCCACCATCCGCGCCGCCCTCCCAGCGGCTGGCGTTGAGGGGCAGGGGCTGGCCGCCCCAGGCATGCAGCCGGCGCAGCGCCTCGTCCTGCCCGCATTCAAACCGCAGCGTGGCCTCGGCGGGCACCACGGGCAGCACCTTGAGGCTGACCTCGGTGAGCAGGCCCAGCGTGCCCCAGGAGCCCGCCATGAGGCGCGGTACGTCGTAGCCCGCCACGTTCTTCATGACCTGGCCGCCGAAGGTCAGCAGTTCGGCCTGGCCGTTGAGCAGCACCACGCCCAGCAGGTAGTCGCGCACCGCGCCCACGCTGGCGCGGGCCGGGCCCGAGAGGCCGGCCGCGACCATGCCGCCGACCGTGCCGGCCTGGGGCGGGGTGCCGAAATGCGGGGGTTCGAACGGCAGGCACTGCCCCTGTGCGGCCAGGGCGGCTTCCAGATCGGCCAGCGGCGTACCGCTGCGTACGGTGACCACGAGTTCACTCGGCTCGTAGTCCACGATGCCCGTGAGCACCCGGGTGTCCAGCACCTCGCCATGCAGGGCCAGGCCATGGAAGTCCTTGCTGCCCCCGCCGCGGATGCGCAAGGGGGTCTGGTCGGCCGCGGCGGCGCGCACGCGTTCGGTGATCAGGGCAAGGGCGGAATCCATGCCGTGCATCGTAGCGGCTGCATCCCGCCCGGGCCTTGGCCGAGGCCGTGAATTTTTTGAACGGACGGCGTGAGGCCGGCGATGGCCCCGTGCCGCGCGGCCATGAAAAACCCGCCAGCAGGCGGGTTGGTCAAAAAGAAGCCCGCCGGAAGGCGGGCCAAGGGATCCGAGAAGGATTCCGAGGAGACTCTCGCAGAAAAACCAAACTCAAAAACTCGGGAAAGGCCTGGCTGCGGCACCACCAGACACCGCAGCCGGCGGCCTATCCCCTTCTCACGCTCATCAACGGTTGTAGGCCGTTTCGCCGTGCGACGTGATGTCCAGACCTTCGCGTTCGGCTTCTTCCGAGACACGCAGGCCCACCAGCAGGTCAGCGATCTTGTAGGAGATGAAGGCCACGACGCCGGACCACACGATGGTGAACAGCACGCTCTTGACCTGGATCCACACCTGGGTGCCCATGGCGAAGGTGTCGGGCGTCAGGCCACCCGTACCGCCCAGACCCTTGGAGGCAAACACGCCGGTCAGGATGGCGCCCAGGATACCGCCCACACCGTGCACGCCGAACACGTCGAACGCGTCGTCCACGTTGAGCATGCGCTTGAGACCACCCACGCCCCACAGGCAGACGATGCCGGCGATCAGGCCCAGCACGATGGAACCCATGGGACCCACGAAACCGGCAGCAGGCGTCACGGCCACCAGGCCCGCCACGGCGCCCGAGGCAGCGCCCAGCATCGAGGCCTTGCCCTTGTGCAGTGCTTCACCAGCGATCCAGCTCAGCGTGGCGGCAGCGGTGGCCAGCACGGTGTTCACGAAGGCCAGGCCGGCACCGGCGTTGGCGGCACCGGCGGAACCGGCGTTGAAGCCGAACCAGCCCACCCACAGCAGCGAAGCACCCACCATGGTCAGCGTCAGGCTGTGGGGCGTCAGGGCTTCCTTGCCGAAGCCGATGCGCTTGCCCACCATGTAGGCGCCCACCAGACCGGCGATACCGGCGTTGATGTGCACCACGGTGCCGCCAGCGAAGTCCAGCGCGCCGTCAGCGCCCAGCAGGCCGCCGCCCCACACGATGTGGGCCATGGGCACGTAGCTGAAGGTGAACCACAGCACCGAGAAGATCAGCACGGCGGAGAACTTGATGCGCTCGGCGAAGGAACCGACGATCAGCGCCACGGTGATGGCTGCGAACGTGCCCTGGAAGGCCACGAACACGTACTCGGGGATGGTGATCAGGGCACCGAAGGTCTCCTGCGTCACGCCCTTGAGGAAGATCTTGTCCAGCCCGCCGAAGAACTTGCCTTCGCCCGAGAACGCCAGGCTGTAGCCATAGATGGCCCACAGCAGCGAGATCAGCGAGAAGACCACGAAGACCTGCATCAGCACGGACAGCATGTTCTTGGAGCGACCCAGGCCACCGTAGAACAGTGCCAGGCCAGGGATGGTCATCAGGATGACCAGCAGCGTGGAGGTCAGCATCCAGGCGGTGTCGCCGGAATCGACCTTGGGAACGGGGGCAGCCGGAGCGGCTTCGGAGGCAGCGGCAGCGGGCGCGGCAGCAGGGGCTGCTGCGGCAGGTGCAGCGGCGGCTGGTGCGGCTTCGGCGGGTGCCGATGCCGCCGCGTCAGCAGCGGGGGCCTGGGCCAGCGACAGTCCACCAACGGACAGCAGGCTCAACCCCAGGATGAAGGAAGCAAGCAGTTTTTTCATGGCTCTTTTCTCTTGTGTGTGATGCGGCGTGCCTTTTAGAGGGCTTCCTTGCCGGTTTCGCCGGTGCGGATGCGCACCACCTGCTCGAGGTGCGTCACGAAAATCTTGCCGTCGCCGATCTTGCCGGTGCGGGCCGCGGCCTCGATGGCCTCGATCACGCGGTCCACCAGTTCATCGGCCACGGCGGCTTCGATCTTGACCTTGGGCAGGAAGTCGACCACGTACTCTGCACCGCGGTACAACTCGGTGTGGCCCTTCTGGCGCCCGAAGCCCTTGACCTCGGTCACCGTGATCCCCTGAACCCCGATGTCCGACAGGGCTTCACGCACCTCGTCGAGCTTGAAGGGTTTGATGATGGCTGTCACCATTTTCATTTTTGGTTCCTCCGGGAAGGGGCGCACAGCGCGCCCCCAAAAGATTTACAGGGTTTTGGTCAGCGTGACGATCACGCGCGACTTGTTGACGGGGCCGAAGTAGTCCTTCTTGTTGGCGCCCACCACGGCAGCGCCCAGCGACAGGCCCGAACCGAAATCGTAGGCACCGCCCACGCTGTAGTCGATGTAGTTGGGGGCCACGATGTCGCCACCGAAGCGCGTGTAGCCCACCGATGCCTTGACGGTGATCTTGGGCGCCACTTCCTGCGCGAAGGCCAGGTTCAGGTAGCCGGTGTTGCGGCCCTTGAAGCCGGGACCGGCGTAGGCGAAGTAGTCCTTGGACAGGGTGTGCGAGTACTTGGCCGTCACAGGGCCGAAGGTGGCGGCGCCATAGACTTCGGTGGTGTTGCCGTTGCTGTTGCCGGGGTAGATGTAGGTCAGGAGGCCCACGTCCAGGTCGACCGAGCCGGCCTTGAACTTGTAGCCGCCGTAGATGTCGGACTCGATGGAGTTGCCCGACAACCAGTCGACGCTGGAGTTCCAGTTGCCGACGTAGAAGCCCGATTCGCCGAAGGCGTAGTCAAAGCCGCCCTGGATGGCAGGCTTGACGGCCTTGACCTTGGACGCATCCTGGTCCTGGCCACGGAACTTGTAGTTGGTGGTCAGGCTGACGTTGCCCGTCAGCTGGGCGCTGGCCAGCAGAGGCAGGGTTGCGACAAGGGCAGCGCCCAGGAACTTGATGGATGCGCGGGTCATGTTTCCTCCGGGTTGGACAAAGTAGGGACAAGCGCTTTAAGCATGGACCGTGCCATGCGCCATCGGCAGGCAATCCGCCCGCGATCGGGGCAGATGGGGATTCCCTATTAAAGTGAGGGTTGAGGGGATTGCAGGCACGCACCACCATGGTGCGATCGTGAAGCATTTCACGCCAGTGCACCATAAAACGCACCCATCTGGGGAGAAAGTTGTCCATGAGTCTTGCTTTGGTGCAAAGCCGCGCCCTTCTGGGGCTGCAGGCGCCGGCCGTCACCGTTGAAGTGCACCTGGCCAATGGCCTGCCCAGCTTCACCCTGGTGGGGCTGGCCGAGGTGGAGGTCAAGGAGGCCCGTGAACGCGTGCGCTCGGCGCTGCAGAACGCCGGGCTCGAATTCCCGCACAACAAGCGCATCACCGTGAACCTGGCCCCGGCCGACCTGCCCAAGGACTCGGGCCGTTTCGACCTGCCCATCGCCCTGGGCATCCTCGCGGCCAGCGGGCAGATCGATGGCGACCGGCTGGCGGGCCATGAGTTCGCCGGCGAGCTCTCGCTGTCGGGCGAGCTGCGCCCGGTGCGCGGGGCATTGGCCACCAGCCTGGCCTTGCAGGCGCAGCAGATCACCGTGCAGCTGGTGCTGCCGCCAGGCAGCGCCGAAGAGGCCGCCCTGGTGCCCGAGGCCCAGGTGGTGCGCGCACGCCACCTGCTCGACGTAGTGGGCGCCTTCCTGCCGCCCGGTACCCCCTTGCCCGAGGGGGATGGCGAAGGCTTCACGCGCCTGCAGCCCACGCCCATGCTGGCCTCGCAGCACGGGCCCGACATGGCCGATGTGAAAGGCCAGGCGATGGCCAAGCGCGCGCTGGAGATTGCCGCTGCCGGCGGCCACAGCGTGCTGATGGCCGGCCCGCCCGGGTCGGGCAAGTCCATGCTGGCGCTGCGCTTTGCCGGCCTGCTGCCGCCCATGACGGTGCAGGAGGCCCTGGAGAGCGCGGCCATCTCCAGCCTGGCGGGGCGCTTCAGCCCCGAGCGCTGGGGCCTGCGGCCCACGGGGCAGCCACACCACACGGCCAGCGCCGTGGCGCTGGTGGGAGGAGGCTCGCCACCACGTCCTGGCGAAATTTCGCTGGCGCACCATGGGGTGCTTTTTTTGGATGAGCTCCCGGAATTCCCACGGGCTGCCTTGGAGGCTTTGCGCGAGCCGCTGGAAACCGGCCACATCACCATCGCCCGCGCCGCACAGCGTGCCGACTACCCGGCCCGGTTCCAGATGGTGGCCGCGATGAACCCCTGCCCCTGCGGCTTTCTCGGCTCCACCCAGCGCGCCTGCCGCTGCACGCCCGACCAGATCGCGCGTTACCAGGGCAAGCTCAGCGGGCCGCTGCTGGACCGCATCGACCTGCATGTGGAGGTGCCCGCGGTGCCCTCGGAGCAGTTGCTCAAGGCGCCGCCCGGCGAGACCAGTGCCGCGATCCGCGCGCGCGTGGTACAGGCCCGCGCCCGGGCCCTGGCGCGCCAGGACAAGACCAACCAGGCGCTGCAGGGCCAGGAGATCGATGCCCACCTGCACCTGGAGGATGCGGCCGCCAAGTTCCTCAACACGGCCGCTGCGCGCCTGGGCTGGTCGGCACGCAGCACGCACCGCGCGCTCAAGGTGGCGCGCACCATCGCCGACCTGGCAGGTGCCGAGGCCACCGCCGTCGGGCATGTTGCCGAGGCGGTGCAGTACCGCCGCGTACTGCGCAGCCCGGCCTGAACGCTATAGTCTCCCCACATCCTGCAGCATCACCCATGGCCAGCGCTTCCTCCCCCACCCTTGCACCCACCGCCACCGACGTGGTCGACAACAGCTACCTGCGCACCCTGGTGGGCTACAACGCGCGGCGCGCCTCGCTGTCCATCATCGAGGTGTTCATGGAGCGCATGGCGGTCTATGGACTCAAGGTGGTGGATTTCTCGGTGCTCTCGCTGGTGGCGCACAACCCCGGCATCACCTCGCGCCAGCTGTGCGCCACGCTGGGTGTGCTGCCCCCCAACCTGGTGGGCCTGATCGCCGCGCTGGACCGGCGCGGCCTGATCGAGCGCCGCCCGCACCCAAGCGACGGGCGCGCCATGGGCCTGCACCTGACCCCGGCCGGCGAAGACCTGTGCGGCCAGGCCGAGCAGACCGCCGCACAGCTGGAGGTGGACGCCACTGCGCGCCTCACGGCGACCGAGCGCAAGACGCTGATCCGCCTGCTGCAAAAGGTCTACGACTGATCCGCCTGAGACTCAGGCCTTGGCCGCCTTGTCCAACCCCAGCAGGCGCACCGCATTGCCCTTGAGGATGCCGGGCATCACCTCGGGCTTGAAGCCGGCTTCCTGGAAATCCTTCATCCAGCGCTCGGGCGTGATCAGCGGGTAGTCGCTGCCGAACAGGATGCGGTCCTTGAGCAGGGTGTTGGCGTACTGCACCAGCTGCTTGGGAAAGTACTTGGGGCTCCAGCCCGACAGGTCGATCCAGACGTTGGGCTTGTGCGTGGCGACCGACAGCGCCTCGTCCTGCCACGGAAAGCTCGGGTGCGCCATCACGATCTGCATGTCGG